>Ga0272440_1000915_pt1 | contig 24771 bp, 17 predicted proteins | sample SSMMMBAug17_FD_192440 | JGI IMG/M metagenome (GOLD analysis project Ga0272440, IMG submission 192440) | Marine sediment archaeal communities from Little Sippewissett salt marsh, Falmouth, MA, United States - SSM-MMB-Aug17 | ecosystem: Environmental > Aquatic > Marine > Wetlands > Sediment ...
GAGACGTAGCATGCTACGTCTCTACACGACCTTATTTTTTTGTACGATCATGAAAAATGAGCATGTTATTTTCCGAGCATTCCTTAATATCAAAAAATGCAAGCAGCATGTCTTTAGATAGATTGGTGTTTATACATGCAATTATTTATAAGCAAAAATATACTTGTGGTTGGATTGGCCAAAACTGGATTTGCTGCGGCAAAACTATTGCTAAAGTCAGGCGCAAAGGTTGTCGTGGCAGATATCAATTTGGACAAACCTGAAGTTCAAGACAATGCAAAACAACTTCAACAAATGGGTGCAAAGATCGAATTGGGTCCCCATGAACCTCAAACCTTTTTTCATTCAGACATGATTGTTGTTAGTCCAGGGGTTCCCCATACAATACCGCTTTTGTTAGAAGCAAAACAAAAGAATATCCCGATTATTGGTGAAACAGAGCTGGCATATCGTTTGATCGATATTCCTATCATTGCTATAACCGGAACCAATGGTAAGACGACAACAACAGAATTAATCGGTGATATGTTAAAAAATTCTGGAAAAATGGTGTTTGTTGGCGGCAATATTGGGACCCCTTTTTCAGAAATAATTCTATCAGACAAAACTTATGATATTGCGGTATTAGAAATTAGCAGCTTTCAACTGGATACAATTGATCAATTTTGTCCTGATGTGGCAATTTTATTGAATATTACCGAAGACCATCTCTATCGTTATTCAGATATGGCACAGTATGTAGAATCAAAATTCAATATTTTTATCAATCAACAAGCACATCATAAAGCGATTTTGAATGGCCAGGATCCATATTGCAATGATTATTATTCCAGAATAAAGAGTTCAATTTATTGGTTGGATAATGACACCCCCCAATGGAAAGATCGAACGATCAATTGTCAACAAGATATGATCAAAATGCCCTTTCAAACAAGTTTTGATATTTCCAGATGTAAACTGATCGGCCATCACAATCGTCAAAATATCGCGGCATCAATTTTAGCCAGTCAATGGATGGGTGGAACTGTTGATGGTATACAGAAGTCGATTGATTCATTTAAAGGCCTGCCGCATCGCCTGGAATATGTTGACACAATTAAGGACGTATTTTTTTATAATGATTCCAAAGCAACCAATGTTGATGCATCTGTAAAAGCACTGGAATGCTTTAATTCGCCAGTTCATTTAATACTGGGTGGATTGGATAAGGGGGGAGATTATTCACCTCTAGTTCCATTGATAAGAAGAACAGCCTGTGAATGCATTCTCATTGGACAGGCGCAATCCATAATAGAAAAAGCACTGGTATCAATGAAAGACAAATACCATATTCCCATTCATCATGCAAAAACACTAGAGGACGCTGTCAATCATGCTTACGCAAACGCCCAACCAGGCGACACTGTTTTATTATCCCCGGCATGTGCCAGTTTTGATATGTTTAATAGTTATAACCATCGCGGTGATACATTCAAGCAAGCAGTATCTTCACTATATTAATAATTCGTGTATGGCAGTAATCCAATCAAGTCAATGCCATTCAAATCTTTTGACATAAACAGGAGGGAAAAACATGGAAAAAATTCTAAGAATTAACATGGGTGGACCACAAGGCCCACAAATAACCCAAACCACACTTAGCGGCTATGAAGGCCTCGGTGGAAGGGCGATGACCTCTGCTGTCATTTCAAATGAGGTCTCACCGATTTGCCATCCGCTGAGTGCAGAAAACAAACTTGTCATTGCCCCCGGATTGATGAGTGGCACTGCTGCGGTAATGTCTGGGAGACTGTCCATTGGTTGTAAAAGCCCATTGACCGGTACGATCAAAGAAGCAAATGCCGGAGGGCAGGCAGCATTAATGCTGGCCCGACTGGGGTATGCAGCGATTATTCTTGAAGGTAAACCCGAAACAGACGACTGCTATAAAATAGTTATCAATAAGGATAATGTAACGATTGAAGATGATAATCATTTAAAATTGCTTGGGAACTATGAGCTTATTGCAAAAATGAATGCGCAATATGGAAATAAAGTCAGTTGTATCTCTATTGGACCGGCGGGTGAAATGAAAATGAGCGCAGCTTCTGTAGCAGTAACCGATAAAGAGCAACGTCCGACACGTCACGCCGCCAGAGGTGGTGTGGGGGCTGTTATGGGGGCTAAGGGAGTAAAGGTTATCGTTATTGATGATGATGGATGTCCGATGCGACAACCTGTAAATCCTGAAAAATTCAAGACAGCAAATAAAGAATTTGTGGCTGGTATCAAGAAACATGCTGTTTCTGGCGAAGGATTACCTGCATTTGGTACAAATGTATTGACCAATGTTGTCAATGATGCCGGCGCTTATCCGACGCATAATTTCAAATGTGGACAATTTACAGGTGCGGCAAAAATCAGTGGTGAAACACAGGCAGAACTTGAGCTATCAAGGGGTGGAAAAGCAACACATGGTTGCCATACCGGTTGTGTTATTCAGTGTTCAGGTATATATAATGATAAGGCGGGAAACTATTTGACCAAACAGCCGGAATATGAAACTGTTTGGGCGCATGGTGGCAACTGCGGCATTGATGATTTGGACGCCATCGCACAAATGGACAGACTTGACGACGATTTTGGTCTGGATACCATAGAAATGGGGGTAGCGATTGGTGTTGCAATGGAAGCTGGAGTGATTGATTTTGGAGATGCGCAAGGGGCGATTGAACTGATCAAAGAAGTGGGTAAAGGAACACCGCTTGGAAGAATTTTGGGTAATGGGGCTGCTTTTACTGGTAAAGCGTATGGCGTTGAAAGGGTTCCTGTTGTCAAAGGACAGGCTTTACCGGCGTATGATCCAAGAACAGTTCAGGGAATGGGTGTTACTTACGCCACTTCAACAATGGGCGCTGACCATACTTCAGGATACGCTGTTGCGACAAACCTTTTGAGTGTTGGGGGGCAGGTTGATCCTCTCAAACCTGATGGCCAGGTAGAATTGTCTAGAAACTTACAAATTTCAACTGCAGCAATTGATGCAACCGGAATGTGTCTTTTTATTGCGTTTCCAATTCTGGACCAGCCGGAAACATTTCAAGCGCTAATTGATCTGATCAATAGCTTTCTTGGCACAACCATGACATCTGATGATGTTATGGCGCTTGGAAAAAGTATTTTGAAAAATGAAAAAGACTTTAATACGCGCGCTGGATTTGTCTCCAGTCATGATCGTTTACCTGGGTTCTTTTTAAATGAAACCCTTTCACCTCACAATACCATTTTTAATGTTTCTGATAAGGAATTGGATGAAGTTCTGAACTGAGGCACTGCAAATTCATCCATACTCATTTAGCTTGACTGAACAAACAACAATTAGGTCGTGTAGAGACGTAGCATGCTACGTCTCTATAAAGAAATCCCAAAACGACGAACAATATTTTGAAATGAGGACGATAAAATGGTCTTGGATTTTCTTCCCTCCTTTATGTTGACAAATAAAATTATTATGATAATTATCGAAAATTGAATGTTTCAATTCAATTAATGTAGAAGCAATGAGAACAATTATTTATTTAGGAATACTCGAAAAATAACATACTCAGTTTAATGGGGAAATTATTTTCAGAGAATTCCTTAGGAATAACATGGCCCCAATAAACAAACCCCTACAAACAAAATCAAAAATTTGGATTGAAGACATGGATGGTAATGTTGTGTTTGGCACAGGTCGGTTAAAAATCTTAAGGGCAATCAAACAGTATGGGTCTATCAATTCAGCGGCAAAATCATTAAAAATGGGGTATCGTGCTGTTTGGGCGAGAATAACTGCGACAGAAAATCGACTTGGTAAAAAATTACTCATCAGAAAAAGCGGGGGGGCTTCAGGTGGAGGATCTCAGTTGACACCACTGGCGGAAACCATGATTGCCAAATATGAAAGCGTTCAAAAAGATATTGAACAGGTAACTGATGATAAATTTCATGAAGCCTTAGGCGAGTCTCTTATTATTAACTCATCGTAACAGCCTCCCTCATTACACAACCCTTTTTCAAGCGTAAGAAAATGGCCAAAACGATGATCGAGGCCTCATATTTAATGATACATTTTTTCCACAAACCGGTTCAATTCCTGAATTTTGGTTGCCATCTGGCGGGAAAAACGTTTGGTCGTCTGTGTTTTATCATTCAATCCCTGAATCATTTCGGTCATCTCCTGAGCGCCACGAGTAGACTTGAGGGTATATTTGGACATGCTTTCAATAATATCTGCGGATTCAGATATGCTTCTTGCAATTTGTTTGGAACCCGAGTCACTGTTTTGAACACTCTGGCTGATTTTTCCAGCAGAGCGGTTTTGTTGATCCACAGCATCAGCAATAAAGCCAATTGTCACACTGACCATATCTATGGTATCTGAAATATTATTGATTACCACAATCGCATTTTCTGTTTTTGACTGTACCCCCTCAATCCGACTGGCAATGTCTTCTGCTGATGTTGCACTCTGGCTGGCAAATTGTTTTATCTTATTGGCCACAACAGCAAATCCCTTTCCAGCTTCACCAGCGGTCGAGGCTTCAATTGACGCATTCAGAGCCAGTAAATTCGTCTGTACAGCAATTCGCTTGATTACACCGGTGACCTTACCAATTTCTTTTGCCGCCTCTCCAAGAGAATTGATTGTCGTATTGGCCTGTGCTGCCATTTCCATAATATTTTCAGAAATGTTCATTCCTTCTTCTGTGCTTCGCGCAATGTAACTCACTGAGGCTGTCATTTTGTCAATGGATTCTGATGTTTCATTCATATTTTCAGCAACATGCTCGGTTGTGGTGGATATGCCAATGATATTTGATCCCACATTTTCTGATGATTTATTCATTTCATGAATATAATGAGTTAATTCTGATGCCTTATTGAGAATTTCATTGCCAGTATTGTTAATCTGTTCCATATCTGAAAGCATTTGTTTTGAATTGACTTCAAACTCCTGTAATGTCCGCTCAAGTTCAATTTCTCCTTGTTTTACATTCTTTAATAATTGTGACGCTTTATCGATATAAGCATTGATAAATCGAACAGTTTGCGCAATTTCATCTGAATGTGTTATGGGCATTTTTTCATCATGTGGCTGCCTGCCATCAATGCTACTTTTTAAAAAATTTTGAATGTCAAATAGGCGAAACAAAAAGCTCTTTTTTATAGTTGTTTTAATAATATAATAGCCGAGGCATGCAAAAAAAATGGAAACGCCCAGAAAAACCAGCTTAAATATTTGAGATTGCTTTTGTGATATTTGCATATGCGTTGTTATCTGTTGATTTAATGCGCGATACAACTGTTGAAAACAATCTTGAATGATTTGTCTGTTTTTATTAAAATTTTCTGAAAACATGTCTTGTTGAGCGGGTAAGCGATCCTGTTGACGTGATTGATTTGTGTTGGATTTTGAAACATCACGTTTAAACTTATGATAGGCATTGGCAGTAAATAGTTCATAATACTTGATTATTTCTTGAATCTTTCCTTGCGTGTTCTTATCAACATTCATTTTTTGCAAGCGCAACAATGATTTTTCAGCTTCAATGGCTTTTGCCCGGGCATCCTCCAAAAACTTATCCTCATTGTAAGTCATTGCCTGGTCGTAAAATGATAGCTGCTGAAAATATGCATGCTCTGCATTCTGACAATGCTGTTTCATTGGAACTAAATTTTCTTGTATATGCTGATAGATGAATTCGTTGGAGAATGCATGGGAAAAAGCGACAACTAACAATGCAAAATAGCCAAATAGAATAAACGAAAACGACAACCAAAGTTTCTGATTTATTGTAAATGATTTTAACATGTTTCCACCTTAAGAATATATTGTCATTGGTCAGACATGTCATCTGATAACTGTTTTGCCAAATCAGCCAATTCAGTGGCAGATAGATGAATACTGAATATCCCTTCATTACTATCTTTAATTGCACTACTAACGCCACGAATGCTGTGGGCCACCTCATTGGCACCCTTTGCCATTTCACCAATATTTCGCGCAACATCATTGGCACCAGTGGTTAATTCTGCCATGGCTGATGCAATTTGGTCGGCACGAGAGTTCGCTTCTGATGCATTGGCCGCAATCTCATTCACTGCAATTGTTTGACTTTCAACCGCGATCATGATGGTTTCTGATGAGGTATTCATTTCTTCAATAATGCTGGAAACATCCGCAATAACATCTACCGCCTCTTTTGTATTGACCTGAACATCGGAAATACGTGTGGCAATATCTTCAGCCGCTTCCGCGCTCTGATCAGCAAATTTTTGGATGGCATTGGCGACAACCGCAAAACCTTTGCCAGCTTCACCGGCTGCGGCTGCTTCAATTGCAGCATTGAGTGCCAGCAAGTTTGTCTTGTCTGCAATTCGCTTGATGACTTCGGTGACCTTTCCAATTTCATTTGCTGCCTGTCCCAATGATGTCATTGTTTCACCAGCAATTTTTGCCATATTTGTTGCTTTATCCGCAATTTTTGATCCTTGCCTGGCATTTTCGCCAACGCCTGTCATAGATGCCGACATTTCTTCAATGGCACTGGCAACCGAGTTAATATTTTCATTCATTTGACGAGCTGTATTTGATATTCCGGTAACATTGGTACTCATTTCTTCTACAGATGATGCAATCATGTTGATATTTACATTCATTTCTTCTGAGGATCCGGCAACGTTTTCCGCCTGATTATTCATAATCTCTGCATTTTTTTTCAATTGGTCTGCGATGCTGACAATATTACTGGATTTCATTTCTAAGGTTTCAGACGTTTTCTTTTGAGATATGGTTGTTTCCTCTTTTTCTTTAATTGAATCCTCATGAATCTGTATAACTTCAGCTTTTTCCATGACAGTTTTTTTTCGCATAGAATAAATCCGATCTGCAAGTCCTAGAGACAGCAATAAAACCATGAATGCCGAACCAATTTGTGCTGAATACTCAGTTGTAAATGTTACAGGTAACAGCCCGGTTGTTTTTGCTGTATAAGCAATTGAACCAACGAGGAAAACAAACCATGCCAAAAGATAATAACGTGCGGATTGATTGCCTCGATAATAAGAGATAAAACCTGTAATCATGAGTACGATTGAAAAAATGGCAGCATAGATGACTGAAAGCCGAATTAATAAATCGCTGCTGCCGCTGAGGGATAGAACCATGATTGTCACGCCAATATATCCTACAACAATAATTGGACGATTGACTATTTTCACTGGCGATTCAGTGGATAAAAAGATACTTGAAAAGCGAGCGCCCCAAAATCCCAATAGTCCTATAAAAAAAGGAATCGAACGATTGGCCCACCAGGGTGCATTGGGCCATAGGTATTCAAATCCATGGCCATTTAATGACAACTGAAAAAAGATATAACTGACAATAAAAATAACATAATAAATAAAACATCGGTCTCGAACAGCCATGTACAAAAATATATTGTACAACACCATGACCAATAATGCACCATAGTAAAGTCCAATAATAACCTGTTCATCATTGACTTTTTCCACAAAAGATTCGGGGCTCCATAAACAAAGCGGCAATTGTAAAGAACCTTCGGTTTTGACATTCAAAAACAAAGTAATTCGTTGAGCGGGTAATGTACGAAAACGAAAAACGCAATTATGATAATCAATTTCACGATGAGAAAATGACAAACTGTCGCCGGTCTGACTGATGCGATATTGACCATTTGAATCCAGAAAATAAAATGAAACATTGTTGATATGTGGATATGCCAACTCCAAAAACCAATCCTTGACTTTATTACTTTTTGATATAATATTTAATTTTAACCAATAGTTGGAACGTGTAAAACCCAGGTTGAGAATCGTTTGTTTTGACACGTGAAATTTTGGAATAAATGTATCTGAGGCAATATCCTTGATTGTCCATTCTTGTTTTTTGTCTTCAATGTAAAGCAAATACTTTCCGAGTTCATAATAGTTTATATCTTCATTAAGCTCTAAGGATCGTTCAAAATAGATTGATTCGTCAGCTGCCATGATAATCGCCGGCATGACAATAATCGTTAACATCAGCCCAATTAATCGTGAAAATATTGTTTGCATGGTATCCCCTGACTTGAATAATGTTTAAATATTTAACTGATTGATTGTGTTCATCAGTTCCGAGGCCATCACTGCCAATTCTTGAGACGCATTGTTCGTTGATTCTGCCTGATCGGCAGTTTGTTTGATTTTAACAGCGATATTGTTGACTAAACTTAATGCATCATTGGCACTGGTCGCAACAGTATGGCCTGCCTGTACATTCTGGTTGGTATGTTCCGAAATATTCGTCGCCGTCTGAGTTTGCTCTTGAACGGCTGTTGCATTCTTTTCATTAATACCGGCAATTTCATCAATAATGGTGCTGATTTGTTCCATGGCTTGAACAGCATCCTGTGTACTCATTTGAATATTTTCAATTTCCTGAGCAATTTCATCAGTGGCATCAGCCGATTGTTTGGCTAACTTTTGAACTTCATCAGCAACCACTGCAAATCCTTTACCGGCAATGCCAGCACCCTCAGCTTCAATTGCCGCATTTAATGCCAGTAGATCCGTTCTGTCAGCAATGTCATTGATCACAGTAATTACTTTGCCAATTTGTTCTGATGCCTCCACCAGTGCTTTCATTTTTGCATTGACTTCAGCGGTTTTCATATTGGCATCTCTGGATATTTGATTGGCCTTTTCTGTATTTTTAGCCACATTTTTTAAAGAAATTGTCATATTCTGTACAGAATCAGCCTGACTTGAAACATTGGCCGCCATGTCCTCGCCTAAGGTTGCCATGCTGGCAATGCTTGATGCACTTTGTTCAGACATGGTGACGATATCTTCTGTGGATGTCTGAATCTCGGCAGACATTTGAGACAGTGCATCAGATGTTGTATTTAATTGTTCGGTAATTCGTTTGACCTCATCAACAATGTTGCCCATCATGCTTAAATCTGTAATACTTAAAATCAATTTCTTTTCATTTTCATTTATTTGATAGGGAACAACTGTAAAATCTATGGGTATGGTCTGTTCGTTCTCACCCATTTGGATGCGTGTTTCCACAGATATTATATTTCCAGATTGACTGGCGTGCCGGCATGGACAATTGTCACCTGTACATTTTTCTGATCGAATAATTTCTTTGCATGGTTTATTCAATACAGTTTCGAGATCCATTTTAAACATATTCAGCCCCGCCTCATTGATAAACGTGATGGCATAATTCTCATCAAGCTCAATGATGGGTACCGGAACAACAGATAGTTTTTTTTGCAACCGATTATTGATTTCAATTAAATTGTTAAATGTTGTAATAACAGGCTGTAATATATGAATTCTGGATGAATACGACAAAAGAGTCGATCCTTTTTGCAATTCACCTGTTACATGTAAAACCATTCCATTTATGGTACGTTTCATGAAAAAATATGATAAAACAAAAACAAGTATCAGGAGACTGATCCCAGTAATTGAAAGATGCACAACAAAATTTTTTATCTTATTGCTGTGCTGATGTGCTTCTTGCCTGATTTGATTCAAGTAGCGCTTAAAAGTATCTGATTCCTTTGGGATTGTTTTCGATATGATTGGCAACATTGCCTTTTCCATGTCCTGCGTGTTTTGTTCTATTGATAAAAACAGTGAATCAAAAAGTTTTAAACCATGAACCCCGGTGAAAAAAACAAAAATGAGGCAAATTATTGCGATGACAAGTATTTGCCAGGAGATTTTTTGTTTTAACAGCGTCATTTTTTACTCCTTATTGTTGTTGTTTTTTTTGATTGATGACTCACCTTAAAGGGATCAACCATACATTTAAGATTACCGGACAAATGATTTAACACAATTGCAGTTTCGTTAATTTGATGACTTATTTGACGATTAAAAGAAATGCTTTCGCTCACACCTTGAATGCGTGTAGATACATCATTTGCACCCATAGCAACCTGAGCGGTATTGTCAGCCGCATCATTGACAGTCCGGCTTAAATCCTCAATGGATACATTGATATTTCTTGCACGTTCATCAGCCTCAAGAGCATTACTGGCAATTTCCTGAACCGCTTTTGTTTGTTCGATCACAGCAAATGAAATTGATTCAGAAGATTCATTCATTTCCTTAATAATATTTGAAACATCCTTGAACGCATTCTCAATTTCATATGTGCCCTTTTGAACGCTGGCAATCCGATCTGTAATATCTTTCGCTGCCCGGCTGCTTTGTTCGGCAAATTCCTGGATAGCACTGGCAACCACAGAAAAACCACGTCCTGCAGATCCCGCAGATGCGGCCTCGATTGTGGCATTCAGAGATAAAATGTTGGTTTTATGTGCAATACGTTGGATAAATTCAGAGACACCGCCAATTTCATCGGCTGCATGTCGCAAAGAATTGACCGTATTTCCCGCTTTTTTTGCAAGAAAAACAGCCTGTTCTGCGATTTTCGTACCATTCTTTGCACGTTCCCCCACATGACTTAACGATGATGACAATTCTTCAATAGCATTTGCAACGCTATTGATATTATTGAATAAATACTCTGATGTTGAAGAAACAGATTCCATATTGTCACTGATTTGTTCAACACTGTTGGCAATTGTGTGGATATTTGTACTGATCTGAACAGAGGCATCTGCAACATTATTGGATTTAGATTCGGCCTCTTCAGAATGACTTGTTAATTGCTTTGCAATATCAGTCATATTATCCGCAGAACCAGACAGCATGTTTGCATTTTCTTTGACGTCAGCAATAATTTTTCTAAACCCTTCCAAAAGCTGCCCTAAGGCCTGTGCCAATGAATTCAATTCATGGGAGGCTGTGGTTGTTTTAATATCAACAGATAAGTCAAGCTTTTTCAGTTGCCTGGCAATTTGCATCAACTCATGAATGGGCTTCAGTATAAGCCATCGCAATGAAAAAATTAATGTTGCGCCCAGAAGTGCCACAACAAATAATGATCCGATTGATTGTAACAGAAATAAGGCATTGAGCTTTTTGTAAACACCTTCTCGTGTTTCATGAAGCTCATCAATGTCTTGTTTTTTCAGTGTCTGTATTCGTTTTTCAATTTTTTCAATGGTGTAATAGAGTCGAATCATTTCTATTGAAGGTATGTCAGTTTGTCTGTTCATTACCAGATACTGTTTTAATTGTAGGTTGTCAGGGAATGATTTTGCGACCTGAATGTTTTTGTATTTCCATGATGCCAGAAATGTATGACCTTTTGTATCGCAAAATTCTGCTGCAACTACCATTGGATGCATCAGCAAACTTTGAATTTGAAACACAAATGTCTGCGCATAGATAACATCAACTGACTTCATTAACTTTATCAAATCGTTAATTTGTGAGTTCAGTTGATCGGCCAACGCTTTTTTTTCCTGGTAAAGCCTGTATAGATAAAAATTTTCTTTTTCATCCACTTTTTTTGCAGTAATGCTGTTTAACATAATCACTTCATATTGTACCACCAAAACACATCCCACGACCATCAAGATCAAAGCAATTCCACATGATAAAAAAATTATTTTTGTTGCTATGCCTGTTTGCTTCATATATGCGACATCCTAACGTTTTAAATCGACAGCGTTTAAAAATTTTGATGCGTCCAGGATAATCAAAAGTCTATCCTTAAGCTTGCAGACCCCTTTTTCAAGCTCAGATTTTCGAAAATCCCTGGCAATTCCCGAGATGTTTTCTTCTGTCACGCGGTATTCAATCAAACTTTCCTCTACTTCAATCATATGACCAATTTGATCAACCATTACACCAAAAGATTCACCCACATTGGGATGAAACAACAGCACTCTGCTGGATTCATCAATGGATTTGGTTGAAAAATTGAGTAACAATCGCAGGTCCAAAACGAGATGAACATGCCCGCGAATATTGACAAATCCAAGCATTTCAGGTGGAGCATGATGAATTTTTGTAAGAATCACTTCATCAATGATTTCTTTCACATCCAAAATGTCAACACCAAAAAAATGTCCGGCCATCTGAAATGAACAAAACTGACGTTTTGATTCTGGCATTTTCTTTTTTTCAGATGTAATATTGTTAATGTTCCGCATTGAATATCTCCTGGATTACTTACTTAAAAGTTTTGAAACAACTTCAACAATGCGATCCCGATCTACTTTAACTTCATAGGCATCAAATCCAGCTTTCAGACCAATTTCCCGATCTTTTTCAGAATCAAGACTGGTTAAAGCCAGAGCAGGAACATAGGGTATTTGTTCATCTGCCCGAACAGCCCTTAAAAATTCCAGACCATCCATAATCGGCATCTCAATGTCAGATATAATCATATCCACCTTATTTGTTTTTATTTTTTCCAGAGCTTCCGCACCATTATCCGCAGTAATCACCTCATAGCCGGCTGACGACAGATGCCCTTTGACCAGACGTTGAAAAAACAGTGTATCCTCAGCCAGCAGGATTGTCTTTGTTTCCTGCGCTTCAGTGTCTTCGGAAATTGACTCACCAAATATAGATTTTTCAGCAGCTTCAACCAGTCGGTAAATATCGATAAATATTGTAATGTATTCATTGACAATTGCTGTTCCCAGAAGGCCATCCTCCATATAGCTTTCCTTATTCAGTATCAGCGGCAAATTGATAACATCAACCAGTGAGGATGCCAAAATTCCAATGGGACGTTGAGATTGTTTGGGTAGTAGCAAATACATTTTATCCGACGTTTCGCATGGGGAAACATTGAGAAGCTTTTCCAGTCGAATGAGCAGGGTTGGCACATTATCAACAGAAATATACTCATTGCCACCAATGGTCTGAATACGAGAAGGATCAATTAACTCCACACGACGCATCAACAATAATGGCACGGCAAATTGTTCTTCTGACCCGCTTTTAAACAATAAAATTCGATGGCTGTCTGCCCGGCTGGAACGTGTTTCTTTGTTGGTTTGTTCAACCTCAGTTGTAAACCGAACGCCGGCATGCATGGCAATACCATTGACATCTAATATTAGCGCAACAGTACCATCCCCCATGATTGTCGTTCCAGAGTAGATTATTAGCGGATTGACAGCAGAGTGTAATGGATTGACAACAATTTCTTCTGTACCGATAACCTCATCAATAATCAGACCAAATCGCTGGTTACCAATTTTTAATACAGCAAAGATAAGGATTTGCTGTATGTCATCATTTTCTTGAAGCTTTTCCTGAGCAATCTTTCGATATGCTTCCGAAATCTCAGAACGATCCGATTCAGAAAATTGGTTGGGGCGACATAAAACCTCTCCTAAACGAACCAATGGCAATAATTGCTTTCTTAAACGAAATACTTCCTGATCGCCATTGCATTCAATCAGCGTATAGATTTCATGATCATAAAGGGAAACCAGTTCCTCAACATTGACTTCAGGAATAGCAAATTTTTCATTATTCACCTGAACAATCAAACAGGGAATAATCGCCAATGTGAGCGGCAGTCTAAGATGAATATTCAACCCCTGTCCCACGCGAGAGTCCATTTCAATGGAACCGCCCAATTGTTCGACAGCGGTCTTGACAACATCCATTCCAACACCCCGGCCAGAGATTTCAGTTGCTTTTTCAGTGGTTGAAAAACCGGGCATCATCACCATAGAAAGAATTTCTTTTTCTGTCATGCGGTCCAATTCTTCTTTTCGTTTCAATCCTTTATCGATAACTTTTTCTCGAATCTGTTTCGGATCAATGCCTCGGCCATCATCTTCAATGACAATATTTATCTGCCCTGCCTCGTGATAGGCTTTAACATTTATATAACCTGTTTCTGGTTTTCCATTTTTAGAACGTTCTTCAGGAATTTCAATACCATGATCACACGAATTTCGGATAATATGTGTAAGGGGATCTGGTAATGATTCCAGGATGGTTTTATCCAGCTCCACTTCATGACCATTTATGATAATTATAATTGATTTGTTGCATTTTTTAGAGATATCGCGAACAATTCTGGGTAAACGACTGAACAATGTGCCAATCGGCTGCATGCGCGTGCGCATGATGGCTTCCTGAAGTTCTGAAGTCACCATATCCAATCGTTGGGAATTGTCTGCCATGCGGGTATCTGTTTTATCAACAAGCAAAAGATGTTGATTTCTTACCAATACGAGTTCACCAGCAAGATTCATAATTTTATCCAAAATATCGACACTGATACGAATGGTATCAGATTGCTCACGATGTCCACCTGATTGGCTGGCAGTCGTATTTTGTCGGTCTTTTTCAAGGATTTTGTTTGTTTGTTGGGCTTTCTGGATATCGTTATCTTTGTTCCGGCTTGGCTTGATTGTGTTATCCTGGCTTTGCTTGATGGTGTCAGGTACAGGGGACTTCTTTTGTATGTTATTATTATTGGACTGAACAGGTTTTGTTTCAATTTTTTTTGGCGGTTCGGATTGATTCTTCATTGATGGTGTTTGTGGCAGTTTTTGTGAATCAGGAGAATAGCTTACCGGATGAATTTTATCTTTATGAAGTTGAAGTACCACTGAAATGTCATTTATGTTTAAATTGGTGCCATACAATACCTGACAATTTAATGGAATTGTTGAAAAATCTACAGATAAATTCTGAGCAGATGAATTCCATTTTACAGAAATAATTGTACCCATCCCATTCAGATCTTTAATCAATGTGTCCAAACTGATATTGTTTTCCATATTCATTTCTGTCAGATCGTAATCAAGAACAAAATAATTGGGATGGTTGACACTTTGGAGAAATTTTATATCTATCTGAAATCCGGATTCTGACAATTTTTCGATTGTCAGTTTATCAGAATATATATCATTGTCTGAAATTTGTTTTTCAGTTGCTTTCGTAGCTGATTTTTTCTTATTTTTTTTTATCGGTGGCTCAGAATCTGTCTCCGCCGCGTGTATCAATTCTTGAAGTCTGTCGTAAACTTCTTGAATATCAACAGATTCGCTATTTTTGGGATCATTGACCATCGTTTCCAAAAGGTCGCTTCCTGACAAAAGTGCATCAATATAAATTGAATCAGGCTTAATATCACCCTGACGCATTTTTTGAAGCAAGGCTTCCATGACATGAGCCAGTCGTGTGATTGTATTCAAATTTAAAAAACCTGAACTGCCTTTGACCGAATGGATAGATCGAAACACTGTGTCAATCAAACTGGAATCAGGAGAATGTTGTGATTCAAGGGCCAAAAAATTGTCCTCAATATTATCTAAATGCTCTCGGGCTTCAGCGATAAACTCATTGAGTATATTCTGGTCAATTTGCATGCTTTATTCCTTTTCATGTAACCAAAATGGCCGGTCTACTTCATTTATGCATAATTTTTTCGGTCGCTCTCACTTAGATACAAAACATGCCTTGTTTCTAAATGATTGTTCATGGCCATCAATTTTGTTTACACATTTTTCCTTTGGTTTGCCTGTATAAATTTTCTATTTTTTTAGTCTTTTAAATTTTTGCATCCATAATAATATAGAGAAATTGAAACTGAATTTCTTACAATTTTTTTTGTGTTTTTTATAATATTATGTAGGTGCTTAGATTTATTAAGATTATTGCTTTAGATGGGTTTACAACTAAATTTGTATCATTAATTATCCACAACTTTAGTTGTAGATATTTCTTGAAAAGACAATTATAAACAAAAGTTGTGCATTTATTTTCATAAGTCGATAGGCGCATCAGAAACACGCCAGTAAAACTGTAAAACTTTCATGGCATATTCCTTGCTATTCATATGAAATAAAACCATATTCATATAATTTTATGTAAAAAGAAGGAAATTCAAATGTACAGATATATTATGTTGATATTGTTGATATTTTTTTCAGGATGTACCATGTACGTTCAATCATCAATTCCACTGGTCAAGGTACGTGTTGCATTAAAGTATGACCGTCCCTATCCATTAAAAACGATCACTCCAGACGCATATTTAATTATTGTCAGTGATGAAAGCCAACAATATGAAAAATCGCAAGAATTATTGCAGGCGGTGAAGCAACGCTTTAAGCAAAGGGGCTATTTTCAAATTACTGATCACATGGATGATTCAAGAAAAAGCCCCACTTATATTTTAAATATTAATCATTATGTGAATTCTCCCATTCAAAATGCCAGAAAAGCGGGGATAAAAGATATGCATGAAATAGACAATATTTGTGAACAATCTGATGCCTTAATCACCTTTGTCAGTATGTATGACCCACGATTTTTTGAAATGAAACATGTTTTTATGATCAAATCCCTTGCGAAAAAAAACTTCGAATCAAAAGGTCCCAGATCTTTTGAAAACCAATTAAGCAAACAAATTGTTTCTCAATTGGATAAAGTGATTTCTATCCCTCGGAAATCAATTGATTCCTATCTTCTGCCGGGTATGGATTCACGCGCAAAAAAATATTTAATACAATATGATTATACAAAAGCGAAAAGGCGGCTAAAATCAATTTTGCCAGCCCTTGATTATACAACGCATTCTGTACCCAACATTCAGAAACAATATGAAAAATGGCGAAGGAATCAACTTCGAAATCTGGAAGCAGATTTAATAAACTATTATGGTTTCTTATTGGCATGTGAAGCCAGTGAAGCAGATCCAATAAAATTGAAACGTATATATAAAGGGTATCAGATAATTATTACCTTAACTGAATCCAGCCAATTGATGAAAGCCTGCGCACATGCTTTGAGGCGGAGTAATTTATTAACTGATTTTAATGAAAGGGGTAAAATCCATGCGCTGTAGACAATACCGATGTGGAATCATTTTATTGATTATGGTATTCATTCTTTGCGGATGTGCAAAAAGCAAATTGCGTGTTGCAAATTTTATTCGACCACCATCAAAAGTTGTTCGATTTCGAGATATTCAAACCATTCTTGTGCAAGAACCTGACATCCAGTTTTCTGGCAGGCTGACGACAGATCTGAAACAATTGTATCAGCACATGATTCAGGAAAATATTGCACAAACGTTCAGTCATATGCCCTGGTATCAAATACATCTGATTTGTCCAAATGCACAATGTGAATCCATCCCATATCAAATTGAACAAAATGGCTATGAATGGGAAAATCCCGTGCGGACAGAAAAGGAATACCATAAGCAGCATCAATTATTTATCAATGGGATGATTAATCAATCGATAAAAAATCAATCCGAAATTAATATTACAGCAACCTTGAGCCTTGTTCTGTTGGATCATGAGGGAAGTGAAGTTTATGTTCGTCTGTTAGATAATCTGAGGGCAAAGAATATGTTCAAACCAGACCAGTCTCAGTGGGACAAAATTTGTATGCATCGAAGACTGGCAAAACAATTGTTCCAACTGGCAATCGTTCAGTTAAAGGATGATATATATCCCAAAAAAATTAACCGCTTAATTAGCATCCATAAGGATGCTGATATTCGAGGTCGTTATCTTCTTGAAGCCAATGCTTTTCCTGAAGCCCTTGCGCATATTGAAGCATCCATCAAGAATAAAGAACGTGCGTATATTGAACAAAAAAATAGAATTCTTGAAAGGTATCAGAAATTAGAAAAACAAGCGCTTGCAGAATCTTCTCCTGATGACGATTTTCGAGAAAAACGCATTGCAATGGCCAAAGAAAAAGAATCTGAAATTGATAATGCCCGAAAATGCTTATCAGGAGATTACAAAAATTATGGAACTGCCCTTGAAGCACTTGGATTTATTGATGAGGCAAGTACATATTATGAAAAAGCAATCAATGCAAATCCAATGAATTATATGGCCAAGCTTGCTTTTCATCGTCTGGTATACTTTAGAAAAACCAGTAACAAAGAACTTGAACTCAGCCGGGAAATTACTGAACAGTCATTAAGGAGTTATAATGAAAGATAATGTTTTCTATCGATTATCATTGGTTATTATTTTGAGTGGAATGATATTCAATGGATGTATGACCCCCAAATCTTTACCCAAAAAGCAAAATTATCATTCACCTTTTTCAGGCATTCAGCGACTTTTATTCCTGGAATGTAAGACAGTACCATCAAATATCAATTCTGGTATTTTTTCGGCATCAAAAAGTGACATCCATATGCTTTCACTGGGGATTTGCGAAGCTTTTCGCGATGTTTCCCATATTCGTTTGTCTTATATTCCGCAAAAAGAAATGATTCCACAACAATCTGATTATGATGCCCTGCTTTCTGCTCAAATTTGGTGGCAATTCAATGCGGAAACAAAACGTCATTCTTCCAGACATCAATTTGATTTAATTGTTCAACTTCAATTGCACAAAAAAAATGAAAACAATCGAATTCAAACACGCAATTTTTATGTTACTGCAATGCAAAGGGAGGGGTTTATTTTAAATAATCAACTATTTTTTTGTCGCCTTGCAGATCATTCCCACGATGCGTTACCAGGTAGCTACTTGATTCCAAAACTATCAGAAAATATTAGTCAATTAACAAAACTACCCAAGGAGTTGCCTGTTAAAGCGCCTGCTTTTGTTGATCTCAAAAGTAAGATTCTTTTTGATGCAAAAGCATATAATGCATTAATTCAATATGTTATTACATCACGCTTGTCAAAAAACAATCCTGAGGCCATTTCTTTATGGATTGAAGCAAGACTATCTGATGCCATCGACACGATATTTCAGGAACATCAAATTGCCAATTATAAGAAATTTACAAAGCAGTACTACCCGGAAATATATGGATTGGGTCTGTGTTTTGAAAAAACAGGTCGCATCAAAAAAGCATTGGGATGCTATCGCTTTGTCATCAAATATGCCCCAATTTTTTCTCGTCAAAGTGCTGAAGGGATTTCTCGATGTTTGAATATTCTGGCGGTACGAGATCATATTCAATTGGCCGGATTGAATATACAACCTGATACCGCATTCAAACTAAAACGCCTGGATTTGAAAAGAATTGTACCAGATGAAAAAGCAATGGCCGCAACAGAAATAAATTTTATAAATACGCCATCTGTTCCGGTTGAGGAGGTTTCCATAAAAGAAACGTATGCGCCCTTAGAACCAAAAAAACAGGATAAAGAATCGGAAATTGTCGCCATTCAGATGATGTTAGATCAATGGTTATCTGACTGGCGATCAATGAAAAGTGCGGAATATTTTCGACATTACGCCAATGATTTTCAACCTGAAGGCAATCTGTCATTAAAGAAGTGGCGAAAGCAGAGAAAAGAACGATTAAAACGCAAATCAATTTTTGTATCAATTGTGGGGCAGGCAGATATTCATTTTCTATCAGACACAGAAGCAGAGGTTTTATTTGTTCAGGATTTCGAGTCCAAAGGTTATTATTATAAAGACCGAACAAAAAAACGTCTTTTTCTTGTAAAAAAAGATTCGACCTGGAAAATACGAAAAGAACAGTCTATAGACGTTGTTCCTTAACAGGATGTTCCTCTTATTCCCCAAAATCGTCAACAGTAATTTGAGACCGCTTTGCAAAATCTCTCAAAAAAACACCTGATACATAATCCATTTTGATTTGGGCAAACTGAATATCATACAAAACTTCAGATAATTTCCGCTCTGATGTCAATAACAGGGTATTGGCATCCATGACATCAACACTCGTTGCCATACCAAACATGAATTGACTGGTGACAGCTTCGTAGTTCTCTTTGGAAAAAGTTAACTGGTCTTTCAATGATGCCAGCAAACTTAACAATGTGTTTCGTTCCAGGAATGCTGTCTCAATTTCAAGTGCAATATTTCGGGTGGTATCTTGAATGATAAAACGCATCTGTTTTTTTTCAATTCTTGCCTGAGCAACTTCTGCGGATCGTATACCACCATCAAAAAACGAATAATTGAGCGTAACAGAACCGGTTATATTGTTATCTGGATCTTCAGGACTGCTATCTTCACTATCATAGTACTGACCTTCAAAGGAAACAGAGGGCCAATATGCGCCTTTGGCTACTTTGATACGATCTCTTGCTATTTGATCTGCAACGTCAAGCTTTTTGATCTCCGCTCGGTTTTCCAGTCCTTGTTTAATCCATATTTCAAGCGATGTCTTTGAGACTGGTGATGGCTCTGGTGTTACAATTTCAAAAATGTTTGGAATACATACCATCCGCGCAAGAGTCGCCCTGGCAATGCGGTTGGCATTGACTGCACGTTTATTTTCGGTTTGCGCATCAGATAACTCGGCTTTTGCACGATATAATGCGGTTTTTGCAACCTCATTGACTGACAAACGATCCGCGACAGCCTGTTGATGTCGTGTTAATCGCTGAACATTGGCTTCAGAGATTTCAATCGATTTTTGCGTTTTCAAAACACTGTAATAGGCTTCAACAATCTGAAAAAGATATGTTTCAGTCAGACGATAGAGATCGTAATACGTTTGTTTGCGGTTATATTCGCTGATACGATAATAAATGAACTCTTTTCCATTCAGTGTAAAGCTTTGTGAAATGTTGATGCCCCATGACCCCATCCATTTGGGCTGGTCCAACATTTCTTTCCAGAATCTTGAATACGATGCTTGAGAAGACAATTTGGGTAAAAGTACAGCGCGTGCGATATCACTGTAGGCTTTGGCCAGGTTAATTTCTTCGTATTTGTACTTGATTTGATCTGCTTTATTAATTGCTTTTTTTAGTATTTCATCAAGGTTATATTGAATGATTGTCGAATCATTCGCACAAAGGTGCATCGCCCAAAAAAAGACAAGAACCAACAAGGATGTTGCTTTCACTTTCATTGAATAAAAACTCCATTTTCATAAATCACCTGTTTTTTTCCAGATGATAATGTTGCTGTGACAATTTTGGGCTCTGTATTGATAATATCCCAATGAAGCGCAGAATCATTCAAGCCCAATGATTCCCTTTGTATTGGTACGTTCAAAGGCTGATGCCCCTTATAGGCCTCATCAAAGGCACTGCCAAGTGCAATATGACAATTTCCAGATGGACCACCATAGTTTTCATCAAATAACGTATCGGCCATATAGCAATCAATTTTTGAAAACCGCTTATCAGTCAAGGAAAATTCGCCCACACGGGATGCACCTGGATCTATTTTCAATCGTTTGTTCAAAAAAGCTTCGCCTGTTTCTGCGGTGGCGTTGACAATACGTCCATTGTTGAATGTCAATCGAATATCCTTGATTGAATTACCATTCACAAATGCCGGTTGATCTGAATAGTATATGCCATCAACTGTTCGCCAATCGGGCGATGTAAAAATTTCAAAGCTGGGAATATTTCTGCCCGACAGCCCAAGCCATTTCCGATCTTCACCCAATGACAGGCGCAAATCCATCTGTTTGGATTCGACATGAATCTGCCTGATATCCAATGATAGCAACCATTTTTTGGTATCAACAATTCGGGTATAGAGATCTTTCCATGTGGACAGTGGCGCAGGCGTATCTAAATGACACGCTGCCTTAACTTTATTGGCATAATCTTGTAAAGACAGGTTCGCATGTCTGGCTTTTGCAAATGTGGGATATATTCCTAATGTCCATGAGCAAGTTTTTTCCAGTTGTCTTTTTTGCATAATTTTTTTGAGAAAATTGCGAGATCGTGAAACAATGTTTTGCTTTTCAGCATCAATATCTTGAAGATGCGTCAGTTGTTCAGGCGCTCTCACAAAAATTGCACCTTGAATAGCAGACATGAGTATTTCTTCGCCAGGTGCAACAAATGATAATTGATTTTCATTGGCAATCTCGTAAAATTCGCGCTCAATATCAACCGGAGGTGTCAATCGGATAATTGGATTCAAGCCGCGTTCAAGAATCATTTTATGCATTGTTTTAATGAGTTGTAAAGCAGGTAGATGGCCTTGAATGAGAATCTTATCATTATGTTCAAACAGGTTTTGGCGGGCGGTTTCAAGCCCCCAAAATAAAATTTGCGCATAGTTTTCACGTTCAATATTTGAAAATAAAGGATCTTTGTAATTATCTTGATTCATTCGATACCTCATCTAAGTTAATGTTTCCCCAAATATGCACTTTGAACATCAGCATTGTTCAACAAACGCGCTGCGGTATCTTCTAGAACAACATTTCCAACTTCAAGAACATACCCGCGATGCGCCAATTTCAGCGCCATAAGTGCATTTTGTTCAACCAGTAGTACAGTCACCCCATTCTTATTGATCTGCTGAATGGTTTGAAAGATTGTTTGAACAAGAATGGGTGCAAGTCCCAGACCAGGTTCATCCAAAAGCAATAATTTTGGATTGGACATTAATGATCGTCCAATAGCCAACATTTGTTGCTCTCCACCGCTCAATGTTCCGGCCATTTGATGTTTTCTTTCTGATAGACGCGGGAACAAATCTAATATCCATTCCATATTGTTTGCAATCTGATGTTTATCTTTTATTGCAAAAGCACCCAGACGAAGATTTTCCAAAACTGTCAGGGTACCAAATACCCGACGTCCTTCCGGGGATTGTGAAATGCCTGATGCGACTATTTTATTTGCCGGCACGGTGTGAATTGGCTTTCCATTAAACAGAATTTCTCCCTTATGGGCACGAACCAATCCGCTGATACACATCAATGTGGTCGATTTGCCAGCACCATTTGCTCCCAGAATCGTTACGATTTCACCGGATTGCACAGTCATGTCTATGCCATGAAGTACTTCCACCTGATCGTATTTTACATGTAAGTTTTTTATTTCCAGCATGTGATTTTCTTTTATTAATGATTTGGGTCAGGGCCATAGCGATCAAGCCTCGCCTCAATATTTGAATCCAAAAAATTTACAATCTATCCAGATCCTCAATCGTCGCGCTTAAACCCCGAAGGATCAACTGATTGATTTCATCAACAGTTTCCTGGTCAGTTTTTAAAATATTTCGCCAGATCCCCAATTCAAGTTTGATAAAAAAATTATCAACATATTCACTGGAAGCGAGGGAATTGAAATAAACTTCACCAGGTATTCGTTTATCAAACTCAAATTTGACAAAAGAGCCTTCATCATCATTGGCATGAAGCATGACTGTTACCAGTTCATATATGAGCTGGTCAATATCGTCAGGAATAATGAAATCAATAAACCATTTGGGAAAAATGTGATATTTTCTGCCATACACTATGGTTTTACTCACATGTTTTAATTTGAGTTTCAATGATGCAAATTCAGTTGTGTTGATATAGGTACCCTTTGTTACAATTTCGTTGTTCAGGTATTTTAGCCCATAAGCATCAAATAGTAATTGGGTAACAAGATTGAAATCGTATTTTTTGAGTTGAGAAAGTGAAAACGCTTCATCAAAAACAGGATTCCCATCTGTATCAAAGGGAACAATTTTTCCTTCTCTGGTATAAATTGAAAATTTGAAAAAATCTGGCGAACAATCAAATTGAAGATTAAATAAATTGTGACCATCCATATTAACACTCTTTACCCCTGTTTGCAAGACACCTCTAAATTGTTCTAAATATTCAGAAATAAGCGGATAATCCTTTTTTAAATCCTCATATTTACATGAAACAGAAAAGTCAAAATGCGTATAGGCTGTACCATCATGTCTTTTAATGGTTAACAAAGAGTTTAATGTGATATATTGATCAAACAAGGTGGCAAGTTTTGGAAAAGCGTAAGAGAATGCATTAATTGCCACCCTGGCATCGCCATTAATATTTTTAAATACAAGGCTTTCAGGTGGGCATAATTGTGTTAGATTATCAGGGTCAATAATTTTTAAAAGACTGTCAGCAAAAATCAGTAAATTATCATGAGAATATTGTTTGAGGGCCATTTCTGTATCCATATAGGCAGAAAATGAACGATAGCCAACGACTGATTCATCAATTTGTTTTAATGCAATTTCAGATGCAAAACTACCAATGGTTTGATTATCAATATCCGCCTTTTTGAGCGGGCACAGTCCCATATAATAATGATCAGAATAATTGATTCCCTGAAGGGTTACGCCACGATAACCTTGATTTAAAGGCACCAATGTGGGATTTTTATACAATAATCTAAAATCAAATTTTTGAAGCGATTCATCCAGGTAATGTAAAAAGTCCAAACTTTTTTCATCAGACCGAATCTTTGAAAAAACCTTGTCAAGGAGTTGAACAATTTCAGTAGCCGAGTCCGCGCCCTCCATATCCGGGTGAATATTGTGGATGGCATCACCAAAATTATATGCAAATACATAAACAGCAGGCATACAAATCATAAAAATAATTGAAAGATAACGTTTCATTTTTTTCTCCTTTAATATTTGTTTCTTATTGGTTCATATTATATTATATTTCTAATGTACGCTTAGGAATGCTCGGAAAATAAGTTCCTCATTTTCTTATTTACAAGTCCAATGTAGGGGCGAACCTTATGTTCGCCCATCGTACATAGGAACGAATGCGTTATTCGTTCGAGGGCGAACATAAGGTTCGCCCCTATATCGGGCTGGCAAATAAGAAAATAAGTTCTCCATATTAAAAAATGTTCATCGGGTTTTTTGTACTGTAGAGACGTAGCATGCGACGTCTCTACATGCCGAACTATTATACGTTCAAGATAATGGGGAACTTATTTTTCGATGATTCCTTAATAAAAATTTGATTATTGTTTCGGCTCATAATCTTGCATCTAATCCAAATGAATTGATTAGAGTGTAACCAAAATTGCCAGTTCCCAAAAAGACTTTATTTTTCTTAGCCCTGAAAGGGCGGCAACATACCAGCCCAGGGCAACGCCCTGGGTAAATGGTAGGCTTGTTTTTAGCCCT
>Ga0272440_1000916_pt1 | contig 24754 bp, 24 predicted proteins | sample SSMMMBAug17_FD_192440 | JGI IMG/M metagenome (GOLD analysis project Ga0272440, IMG submission 192440) | Marine sediment archaeal communities from Little Sippewissett salt marsh, Falmouth, MA, United States - SSM-MMB-Aug17 | ecosystem: Environmental > Aquatic > Marine > Wetlands > Sediment ...
TCATTTACTTATGTGCCAAGAACGTGTAGGGGCGAACCTTGTGTTCGCCCATCGTACATAGGAACGAAAGCGTTATTCGTTCGAGGGCGAACATAAGGTTCGCCCCTACATCGGTCTGGCACATAAGGAATGCTCGAAAAATAACATGCTCATTTTTTTCATGATCGTACAAAAAAATATGGTCGTGTAGAGACGTAGCATGCTACGTCTCTACAATACAATTACCTCAAAGCGAACAATATCAATAATGGGGAAGTTATTTTCAAAGCATTCCTAAGCGATCATAAATTTTTAGGGTAGATTGTAGTAACTATATATATTGTTATTCGTCTGGTTGGTCGAACCTTAAATTCGCCTCGAACAAAAACCGGTATCAAACCAATGAGCAAAACTAATGTAGGGGCGAACCTTATTCGCCCTCCGAACAAAAACCGGTATCAAACCGAGTATCCTGGTTATAAATAATGAAAAAAGCGATAGGCATTGATCCAGGATTGGCGTCAACTGGCATAGGTATGGTACGTGGAAGTGTAAACAGGATATTCAGCTATGCATTTCAGACAATAACAACATCAAAAAAAATATCTTTACCCAATCGTCTTCAACATATCTATATCACAATAAAAGAGGTGCTGGATCAACAAAAACCAGACGTTCTCGTGGTCGAGGACATATTTTCACTCAGTTGCTATCCTAAATCCGGTATTACATTGGCAAAAGTAACCGGTGTTATTTTGTTGGCTGCCAGTCAATTTGACATTGAAGTGACAGAAATACCTGTGCGTGAAGCTAAAAAAGTGTTAACAGGAAATGGCAAAGCAAGCAAACAACAATTAGAAAAAGCGGTTCGACATCTTCTTGGAAGAATGGAACCCATCCGCCCAAATCATGCTTCCGATGCCCTTGCATTGGGAGTTATAGGTCTCTTTCGAGGTAAACTAAAAAAATGATTGCATATTTGGAAGGTCGTGTCATAAAAAAAGAATCAGACCGGATCGTATTACTAGCCGGTTCTGTTGGTTACGAAATATTATTACCTGAAATTGTCATGAATGCATTTCAATCCCGTATTCATGAAGAACTCGTGTCATTGTTTATTTATTATCATCAAACAGAGCGCCAGCCAAAGCCAACTTTAATTGGCTTTAATCATGAAATTGAAAAGGATTTTTTTCAACAATTCATCACAGTTGAAGCCATCGGACCTTTAAAAGCTGTCCATGCTTTATCTGTGCCAGTCCGAGATATTGCAATTGCCATTGAAAATAAAGATATCAAGCGTTTGTCCAGGCTAAAAGGTATTGGAAATCGAACATCTCAAAAAATTGTCGCAACCTTACATGGAAAAATGAAAAAATACGCACTGATGCATCAATCCGAGCCAGAATCTGATGCTTCAAAACAGCTCGATTCCACACTCGATGACATTAAACTTCAGGTTTTAGATGTACTTGTCAATCAATTAGGCCATCGCCAGGCTGAAGCAGATGAAATGATTGAAAACGCCTTAAAAAATTCTGAAAATATCAATACTGCTGAAGCCTTGTTTGATGAAGTTTATCGCGGTGAGATCTCATCATGAATGAAATCACCATTGATGAAAATGCAGGGCGGTTGGTATCTGGTGAAAAAATTTCTGATGAAACTGAGGGGCAAATCCTATCTCTTCGACCTAAAGAATTTAAAGACTACATTGGACAAAACGAAACAGTAGAAATCCTAACCATTGCCATTACTGCTGCGAAAAAAAGGGATGAAGCTTTAGAGCATGTTTTATTGCATGGCCCTCCGGGACTTGGCAAAACAACATTGTCTCACCTCATTGCGAAAGAATTGGGCGGTACATTGACAATTACATCTGGACCGGCCCTTGAGAAAGGGGGGGATGTTTTAGCAATCCTCACACATTTAGAAAAGGGCGATGTTTTGTTTATTGATGAAATTCATCGTATGCCCAAATCTGTTGAAGAATTTCTTTATCCGGCCATGGAAGATTTTGCGGTTGATTTTATTTTTGACAAAGGTCCTTATGCCAAAAGTCATCGGTATCGTCTCAATCAATTTGTAATGGTGGGTGCAACAACACGTGTGGGCTTGCTATCAGCTCCTTTGAGAGATCGTTTTGGGATATTTCGGAGCCTTGATTTTTATTCAGAAACAGATTTAACAACCATAATCAAAAGGTCAGCATCCATTTTAGATATTCAGATCAATGATGATGCCGCTTTATCTCTTGCCAACCGGTCAAGGGGAACCCCTAGAATTGCCAATCGTTTATTAAGAAGAGTACGAGATTTTGCTCAAGTTCGCGGCGATGGCCATATAGACATTCAAATTGTTCATCGTGCGTTGCAACTTGAAGGCGTTGATCATGAAGGGCTGACTCCTTTAGATCGTCGCTACTTGAATACAATTATTGCCTATTATCAAGGCGGTCCTGTTGGCATTGAAGCCATTGCAGCAACGCTTCAGGAAGAAGCGGATACTCTTGTTGATGTTGTTGAGCCTTTTTTACTAACAAAGGGCTTCTTGATGAGAACCTCAGCCGGTCGAAAAACATCAACTGCTGCGCATATTCATTTACAAAAAAGTGGATTTTGTGATTAAAAATAAAAAAATATTTTTTTTTCAAAAAAAGCTTGACATATTCAAGTAAACGAGATAGATTAGATTTTTTTGATGCGGGGTGGAGCAGTTTGGTAGCTCGTCGGGCTCATAACCCGAAGGTCGGCGGTTCAAATCCGCCCCCCGCTATTATCAATGGCCAATCAACAAATCTTATTAAAGCCTTCAAAAAAAGCTCAATCAAAACAATTTCATAAAAATATATATTAAAGAATGCTCGGAAAATAACATGCTCATTTTTCATGATCGTACAAAAAATAAGGTCGTGTAGAGACGTAGCATGCTACCTCTCTACAGTACAATTACCTCAAAACGAACAATATCAACAATGGGGAAGTTTTTTTCAGAGCATTCCTAAGAACGTTCGGAATAACTTCACCAAAGCGTAAGTTCAAGATAGTGAGAATTGTTCGCCCCTACATTATCGGAAGGTCACGATTATATAAAAAATGTCCAATTTAAAAAAAATGTGCATGGATTTATTCGAATAAAGTATTCGTAAGAAAGATAGTATGGGTATGGCCCATATTTTGAAAAGAATTTAATAATATGTTCGTTATGGTCTTGACGTTAACAAATTATAATGTTAATTACAAATTTTATGCGCCTGGCAGGATTCGAACCTGCGGCCTACGGATTAGAAGTCCGTTGCTCTATCCAACTGAGCTACAGGCGCTAAAAAAAAACTATTTATCATAAGATTTGCTGCATGTCTATAAAAAAAATGAATCAAAAAATAATTTCTAAAAAAAGAATTTTTTTAGAGCATTATGGAAAGAAATATGGCAAAAAAAAGTAATACCAAATCAAAACCCAAATCAAAACCCAAATCAAAAGATGTTGTTTTAAAAAAGGCAAGTGATAATGCGCTGGTTCAATACGATCCGCTTCAACGCTATCTGGCTGAAGTTTCAAGATATGAGCTTCTGACACGAGAGGAGGAGATTGAACTCGCAAAACGCGTTCAGGAAGATGGTGATCCCGACGCTGCTTACAGATTGACAGCATCAAATTTGCGGCTGGTTGTCAAAATAGCAATGGAATTTCAGCGCATCTGGATGCAGAACCTGTTGGATTTGATTCAGGAAGGCAACATTGGGTTAATGCAGGCAGTAAAAAAATTTGATCCTTATAAAAATGTAAAATTTTCATATTATGCCTCTTTTTGGATCAAAGCCTATATATTAAAATTTATTATGGATAATTGGCGTCTGGTAAAAATAGGTACCACACAGGCCCAACGTAAATTGTTTTTTAAATTAAAAAAAGAAAAACAAAAGCTTATTGACCAGGGATTTGATCCAAAGCCCAATTTATTATCTGAACGACTTGGCGTTACTGAGCGTGAAATTGTCGATATGGATCAACGACTCAATAGCAACGATCTGTCTCTTGATGCACCATTAAAGAATGAATCAGATACTGAAAGAATTGATTTTTTGGCAGCATCAGAACAATCTGCTGAAAATCAGGTTGCAAAAAAAGAGATGGAAACCCTTTTACGTTCAAAGGTGTCTGAATTTCGAATTAAGTTAAATGAACGTGAAAGACTTATTTTTGACAATCGAATTTTTTCTGACACTCCAGTTACACTTCAGGAAATTGGAGACAACTATGGCATATCACGCGAACGTGTTCGTCAAATTGAAAAAAATGTTATTAAAAAAATGAGAGAATATTTTACAAGCGAAATAAAAGATTTTGATTCATTTAATGGCAGTTTTGAATCCGATTATTAAGGAGTTTAATTGTGACGCAATCACATCATTTGAATAAAATATATTTTGTGGGCCTTGTGTTTATCATGTTTACTTCCTGCAGCGCATACGATATTCAAACAATAAACGATGAAACGTTTATTGAAGAACCACCTGTTTCAGATCAGTCTAAATCCATTTCTCTACCTGGTAATGCGTATTATCATTATATAGAATCACAATTAAGTAAAAATGATAAAAAGTTAGATGCATATATCAAACATTTGGAGAAAACGCTTCAAATGGATGACACCATTTCTTTAAAAAAAGAATTGGCAAATGCTTATATTAAGGCAAAAGCGTATTCAAAGGCTTTGGACATTCTTGAAAGTATTACAAAGCAGTCGCCTGATCATTTCGATACATGGTTGCTCATGGGGGGGATTTATCAGGCAATGGATGATATGGAGAAAGCGATCGCTTCGTATGAAACTGCCTTAAAATTAAAACCAGACAAAGAAAATATTTACTTGCTTATTGCCGAACTATATCAAAAAAGTAATCATCTGGATGAAGCCAAAAATATTTATAATCGTTTGATCAGAATCAATCCCGAGTCCCATATCGCTTTTTATTTTTTGGGACAGATTGAAAAGGAGCAAGGCAATCTTGATGTTGCTGTCACGCATTTTCAAAAAGTATCCAAATTGTCCCCCAAAACACTTCAACCATTATTTGAATTGGCCCATATTTACATCAAACAAAACAAATCCAAAAACGTTGTCAAATCTTTTACTACAATTCTTAAAAAAGATCCAGAAAACATCCAGGCAAGCATAGAACTTGGCTCCTTTTATTATACTAAAAAAAAACTAAAAAAAGCCAGAAACGCTTTTCTAAGAATTGTAAAAAAATTAAAAAGGTATCCACATATTATCAAAAAAATCGCTGCACATTTTTATGATAATAAACAACATGATATCGCAATATTTGCTTTGAAGACACTTCAAAAAAAAATAACCCAATTAAATGGTATTTATTATTACCTGGGTATCCATTATGAAGAAAACAATCAGGATGACAATGCATTAAAATCATACCAAAAAATTGAAGAAGTCTCTGAATATTTTGAAAATGCAGTGCTTCGCATGGCATATTTATTTCAGAAAAAAAGGGATTTTCATCAAGCAGTGGTATTGATAGAGCAGTTGATCTCTCATAATCCGGATGACACAGAGCTCTATTTATTTCTTGGTTCCATTCATGAGGAAGCTTTGGCCTATGACAAAGCGGAACAAACGTTCAAAAAAGGCCTGGCTGTTGATGAAACCAATTACAAACTCCTCTTTCGTCTTGGCGTGGTATATGATAAATGGGGAAAAAAAGAAAAATCTATGGATCAAATGAAACAGGTGATCGCTTTACATCCCAATAATGCCAATGCGCTAAACTATCTAGGTTATACTTATGCAGATACAGGAATTCGTCTTGATGAGGCTGAAACCTTAATCCGCAAAGCACTAGAACAAAAGCCAAATGATGGATATATCATGGACAGTTTGGGATGGGTATATTTTAAGCGGGGTCAATATGACGAAGCAAAAATTTTTTTAAACAAAGCCATCACCCTTGTTCCGGACGATCCTATTATTCTGGAGCATATGGGAGATGTTTATGTTAAATTGAATCAGTTTCAAAGTGCTTTGAATTACTATGAAAAGGCTTTGACCTTTCAAAAAGAAGCTAAGAATCGCCAAACGATTGAAAAGAAAATACAAAATATATATTCAACCAATCAGTCTAAAAATGGACAAGAAAAACAACGCAATGATATCAATGCGAATTCCAATTAGTGTTCTTATCTGTCTCACAGCCATAGCGATTCAGGGATGTTCAATTTTTTATGTACCGCAGATGCGTAATGGCGAAACCGCAAACCAATGCTTGAATCGAATTGCGGATACGAATGACTTACTGGTCTCATGTAAAGGGATTGCAAAAATATCGTCAATCGGGTTCGAATACCAAATTAATGAACGTATTGCATTTATTGCCCAAAAAATGCATCGATTGCGTGCAGAAATGCTAACGCCTTTTGGCGTTATCGGGTCTCCTTTTAAACTCATCTGCACCAATGACCAGATTTATTTAAACAGCCAATTTTTAGACCAGCCAATATATACCCGACCCGGCACATTTTTACTGACACAGGCGCTTCCGATAAAAATTCAACCTCACGAATTAATTGCCCTTCTTCATGGACAAATCCCATTCGACAATCAAATGAACGCAACATATGACAGACTGTCGAATCAAAAAACATTGTTATTATCAAAAGGTATGATCAAAAAAACAAGACAAAAAATTATTTTTGATCACACTGAAACCCATGTGCGGTCGTTTGAAAAGTACAATTATTTCAATGCGTTGGTGTATCGGCTGACCTTTGATCAATATAAAACCTATAATAATTTTACGATCCCTTCAACTGTGACAATTTCCAATGCAGACAATCAGCGCATCATTATTGATATGCAATCGTATTATCCCAATTGCGCGATTAAGAAACATTCTTTTGATATTGATCATCCCAAACATGTAAACAATGGAGGATTTCCATGTGCATTCAATCCCTTTCAAAGGCTATTAAACTTATTTTAATGCAGTGCCTTGTTACATTTTTTATTATGGGCTGCCATTATCAGCGCGAATGTATGATATCTGGCCGCACAATGGGTACTGCATATCATATTAAATATAATGTGGGTATGTTTTTTGATCATCAGAACTTGAAGAATGAGATTGAGAAAGCATTGCAAGCGGTCAATCACAGCATGTCCACTTTTGATCCAAAAAGTGAAATATCTCTTTTTAATCAGATGAAAGATACCCAAAAATCAATGTCCATTTCAGATGATTTTTTTCAAGTGATGAAGCATGCTCAACAATTACATATAATGACCAATGGCGCCTGGGATGGCACTGTTAAACCCATTGTAAATTTATGGGGATTTGGTCATACGAATCATCAACAACATAAACCGGATGACGCCCAGATTAAACAATGTATGAAACAAGTAGGATTTCAAAACATTATTATTACAGATCATCATCTTCAAAAAAAAATACCCGATATTGAGCTGAACCTGGCATCAATTGCCAAAGGGTTTGGTGTGGACCAGATTTCAATGGTTCTGGAAAACCATAACATTGAGAATTATTTGGTTGAAATTGGCGGTGAAGTTTTTGGCAAAGGAACAAAAATTAATGGAAAACCCTGGCGTGTGGGAATTAACCGCCCGCACATTGATGCAGATACGCATGATGTTTATGTTGCCATATCACTTCAAGATAAGGCAATCGCCACAAGTGGGGATTATCGGAATTATTTTATTGATGGCAATAAACGCTATTCTCATGTGATTGATCCCAAAACAGGTCGGCCAGTAAACAATGGAATTGTTAGTGTGTCTGTTATTTCCAAGCAATGTACTTTTGCTGATGGTTTGGCTACAGCGCTCATGGTTATGGGACCTGACGCTGGAATTAAATTGGTTAACGAAATATCAGATACTGAATGCCTGATGATTCAGGAAAAAGAAGGCACGTTTCAACTTTTTTATTCAGCTCATTTTCCCAAAAAATAACGATTATAGGAGAAGATATGATTTCAAGTGAAGAACCAATCTCGCTCGATAAACAATATGCGTACCTGGATTATTTATCAAAAATGCCAGAAAAAACATCAGATTACAGTTTTTTGAATATCAGTGGATGGGCTGAAGCCTATCAACTCTCTTGGACATTTACTGATCAACTGATCTGGCTCAAACAAAATCACCCTTTGCCCCTTTTTTGGGCACCTGTTGGAAACTGGTACCATGTAGACTGGCTGTCCCTGTTTCAAAAAATGAAATTACCTGTAAATTTTACGCGCGTTCCTGAAAAACTGCTTGATATCTGGAAAAACGTTAGCGGGTTAACCTTAGATATCGTTGAAGAGCGAGACCATTGGGATTATGTCTATTCAACTGAAGACTTGATTCATCTCAAGGGAAATCGGTATCATAAGAAAAAAAATTTATTGAATCAGTTTATTAAAAAATATGATTATCAATATTATGCATTGAATGCAGAACGTATTGATGAAACACTGGCCATGCAGGAAGATTGGTGTTCATGGAGAGACTGTGAATCTGACAATACATTGGCATCAGAAAACCGTGCAATAGCCAATGTATTGGATGCATATCGCTCATTTGATAATATTTGCGGGGGGGTTGTTTTTGTCAATCAATTAATAACAGCTTACACTGTTGCCGAATATTTTTCTGATGATATGATTATTATCCATTTTGAAAAAGGATGCCCCATGTATAAAGGGGCTTACCAGGCAATCAATCAATTGTTTTTATCCCATGATGCAAATGGGTATCAATGGGTAAATCGGGAACAAGATTTAGGAGATCCAGGGTTGAGAAAGGCAAAAATGACGTATCATCCTTCTTATTTTTTAAAAAAGTTTTCTGTTAAAGTCAGACGCAATTAATGCGTAAAAATATTTTGATTTTACAATAGAATATCGGTATACTATATCAAAATTGGGCGTGTGTATGTACAAACACTCAACATATGTCGATATTTATAAGAGGAAAACAATGCCACTTTATGAATTTAAATGTAATCAGTGTAATGAATTCTTTGAAATTCTTGTCATGAATTCCAACGATACTGTAGAAATGAAATGTCCAAAATGTTCATCTGAGGAATTTGAAAGAGTTCTTAGTAAAACCAGTTATGCAATGGGTCAGGGAGGAAGTCCTGCAGGTGTCAGTTCACAGACAAGAACATGTTCTACAGGGAATTGTACAACTTATACCCTGCCAGGTCATACAAGGGATTAGCATTCATCGAACAATAAGTTTTCCATCGGACAAAACCAGAATTAAACCGATGTACGAGAACGAATGTGGATAAAAAAAACTGATGACCAAATTGTATTGTGTCCTTCCGGTAAACCTGCTTTATATTGGTTCAAGTACAATCCCGCACGCGTTAGCAAGCGGAATTGTGCGTGAATCAATATCGAGCATGCTTACCGAAAGCACACATTGTATTCACTGCCAATCTTACATTCTTAAAAAAAAGGACTGATATTATGAAAAAAACCATATTAATCATCGAAGATAATCCTATGAACATGGAAATGGCAAGCGATCTTCTGGAAATAGCTGAATACAACGTCTTAAAAGCTGAAAATGCAGAAGATGGCATTCAAATGGCACGTAACACCGAACAATTAGATTTAATTCTTATGGATATTGCCTTGCCTGGCATGGATGGTATCGAAGCCACGCGGGTGCTTAAAAAAGATGACAAAACGAAACATATTCCCATTGTCGCTTTGACAGCCCATGCTATGAAAGATGATAATGATGCCGCTTTGGAAGTTGGATGTTCGGGCTATATTACCAAACCAATCAACACACGCACTTTTGCCACAGCTGTTGGGCATTTCTTTTCGCCACATATTAAAGGGAAGGGTGAAGGTTACTTTATTCACTATTTATAATGTTCGGTCTGAATCAGACCTGACTGGAGAAAGAGAATATGATGACACATATGTTCAACGATACAGATGCGCTATCATTTGATGATTGGTACAGGCATCCTGACAATCGAAAAATTATTGAGCGTGAAAATCGTTTAATGTTTGATATGATTCAACCCGTGCGTGGTGAGCATGTATTGGGGATCGGATGCGCTACCGGACAACGCTTTTTTAAATTTCTAGAACGTGGATTGACTGTCACAGGTATTGATTCATCACAGGCCATGATTGATGCTGCTGAAAAAAATCTGGGAAATCGTGTTGACCTTCATCTGGGAGATCCGGCCTCTTTGCCTTTTGATGACAATAGTTTCAACATATCAATCATGGTCAATACATTGGAATTTTGCATTGATTACAAGAGCGCGCTTGAAGAAGCTGCCAGGGTCACTAAGGATCGACTGTTTATCGGCATTTGGAATAAATTTGCAATAAAAGATGTTATGATTCAAATTAAAGCCATGTTTCCACAGGTTCAGAAAAAATCCATTCAATTGTATTCCAGTGGTGAAATTAAACGACATTTGAAATCTGTGTTGGGTAAGGTTCCCATAGAATGGAAAACAATTGGTCAGCCGGGTGAAGGTGCGGACAATATTTTTGGTGATTTAATAGATCAATGTTCATTTCTTCAGCGATGTCCCTTTGGTACGTTCATGGGGATTGGTGTTATATTAAAGCCCACTTTTCGTTTACGACCTCTGGATATGAAAGCTGAAAAAAACAATGAAGTTTTGGCAGGTGCAATATGAAAGAAGCATTGTTATATGAAACGTTAACAGATAAAACTGTAAAATGTAATCTATGTAACCATCATTGTACAATTAAAAATGGGCAATTTGGCATATGTTATGTCCGCCAAAATAAAGATGGCATTCTGTATACCCATGTATATGACCGAATTATTGCAGAACATGTAGACCCAATTGAAAAAAAACCTTTATTTCATTTTTTACCCGGTTCAACAAGTTATTCTGTTGCCACTGTCGGATGTAATTTTAAATGTCGGTTTTGTCAAAATGCCAATATTGCTCAAATGCCTGCTGATCAGGGTCAAATTTCCGGGATGCCCCTGACTCCAGAGCAAGTGGTTCAAACAGCCATAAAGAATCGCTGTAAAAGCATTTCCTTTACATATACTGAACCTACCATATACTTTGAATTTGCATTGGAAACAGCACAAAAAGCACATGCGCAAAATATAAAAAATATTTTTGTGTCAAATGGTTATATGTCAAAGGAAGCAATTAAATCCATTGGTTCCTGGCTGGATGCTGCCAATATTGATTTAAAATCATTCAATAACCAGTTTTATGCAAAATACTGCGGTGGAAAGCTACAGCCTGTTCTGGAAAACCTTGTCAGTTTAAAAGCACATAACGTGTTTGTTGAAATTACAACCCTGGTTGTTACCGGACTGAATGATGATCCCAAAGAAATAAAACAAGCTGCAGATTTTATTGTCAAAGAATTGGGGCCAGATACCCCCTGGCATCTCAGTCGATTTCATCCCACGTATCGACTCAAAGATCGTCCATCAACCCCCATTGAAACATTACAACGTTCTCGAAAAATTGGAATGGATGCAGGACTTTACTATGTCTTTACCGGTAATGTTCCTGGTGATACAGGAGAAAGCACTTTCTGCCATCAATGTGGAACGCTTTTGATAGACCGGTTTGGATTTCGCATTCAAAAAAATATTCTTGATACCTGCCGGTGTCCTCATTGTCAGACACCTGTAAATATTGTACTATGAATAATTTTTAACCAATGATTACTACACCTTGTATTATCACGCATTCAATGCTTCTTTCGGCTCGTTTATGACTGTCGCAAAAAACATAATTTTCAAAAAAACCACATATGCAGCAACTGCAAGAATTGAAAACAAAGGATAATAATACCCCAAAGGTGCGAACAATGCAACTGTTAACCAGTGAAGTACAATGGTGCCATTTGAATGCAGTTGAATGGGGAAATCTTTAAATCGGCATATTACAGCCAAACCGCTCAAATTCCATCCATATAAAGATAGAATGGTGTGAAATCGAAGGATAAAGGTTTTATCCAGTTGTACAGTTGTAAAATAATTCAGTATATAGGCGATACCTGTGACCGCTGTCAGTACCAAAAAAACGATGCCTGATGTTAAAAAGGCTTTGGGTTGATGGTGTTGGCCATAACTTACATATAGATACAAAACTGAACAAACTGCAATCAACAATACAAAAGAAATGAATAATTCTAATATCCAGGAACCCATAAGGATAAAAATAAAAAAGATGATCACGCCTAAATTGATGGACCAGAAATCAATTTCGCTCAGTATTCGGTATAAAGGGGTATCTGTGTGATCCATCAGTCGAAACATGACAGAAAGTGTAATCAACGATAAGGGAAAAGAAAACCCCAAAAAGAATGTATCCAACTGAAATTTTTCAGATTGAATAAATAAAAAATACTCATGATTGCAGATGGCAAGAATAGAAATGATTAATCCGATGGACAGGCACAGTAAAGATGCATGATGAAATTTTTTGGAGACGCCAGCAGTTCTTGAAAAGAATTGAAAAGGAAAAAAAGAAAATTGCTGTATTCGCACGCGTTCGACCAGACCAAACATGACCATCGCAATGATAATCGAAATAAAATAGCAATTAAGCCATACAAACAATGCGTAAAAAAGGCTCAGAACAAAAAAGATAAGGGTAAAACGTGATGGTTCATCATGACCTTCAGAAAAATATAGCAATATGGTGCCACCACTGCATAAGTTAAACAAGAAGATATGCAGTCGTTCGAAATGATATCCAGGAAAAAACAGATGCATAAATCCGAAGGATAGTGCCAGAGACATGATTAACAGCAATGTTAGCTTAAAAGATGAAATATTCATAATAACCTCTTAACTGTGTATAATATCAAACCGGCTCGCTGCATCATTATCAAATGGGGAAAGTCCCAATAGATGGTGAAAGGCATTATCGAGCTTTGGATGAATAAATGAATAGTTTGTTGAGGATAATTTGTCGGGTATTGCGTAATTCCCTGACAAAATGACCTCATTGCCCATTTGACCATAAATGGGTGTGATCGCCCATTTGGGTATACGAATGGAAATCGGAAGGTTAAAAGCGTTTGCAAGGCTTTTTGAAAAATCTCGCTGTGAAACCGGATTGGGTGCAGTGACATTGATCGGTCCGGATAGTTTTTTATGATGAATGACATGATTGACCACACCAAGGAAATCATCTTCTGAAATCCAACTGATCACTTGATCACCATCACCAAAAGTCATGCCAAATCCAGTGCGATAGATTGGAATCAAGCGTTCCAGCGCGCCTCCTCTGGGTGTTAATACCACACCTATTCGCAAAAAAACAACGCGAATACCGGCATCAATAGCGGGTTCAGCAGCCTTTTCCCATTGCTCACATACTTCTGAGATAAAATCATCGCCTTTGCTGCTGGATTCTGTAAGGATTTCATCACCCCGATTACCATAATAACCTATAGCAGAAGCACAAATGAATGTTTTGGGTGGTTTTTTCAAATTACATAATGTGTGTGCAAGAAATTGCGTCCCCTTAACACGGCTTCCGATAATACGTTTTTTCTTCTTGGGGGTCCATCGGCCTTCACCAATATATTCACCGGCTAAATGAATGACAGTATCAACATTTTCAAATGCCTCTTTGTCAATTTCCTGATGATATGGATTCCAATAGGCTTCATCATTTTGTCTGGGGGAGGTTCGAACCATTCGTTTCACTGTATGCCCCTGTGTACGTAAAAAAGGGACCAGCGCCGAGCCCAATACACCACTTGCACCTGTTATTACAATATTATGATTGTTACCATAGTGAGACATATGAATCAAATCGTTTTGTGTGACAGTATGACGATATTCAAACATTCGGTTCAAACGTTTTTTGACTGATTTCAGGGCTACAATATTTGAAATCAGGGAAAATGGGAGTCGAAATCTGAGATTATCTTCTAAAATAAAGGCATGATCGCCATCAGGATGAAATCGATGTTTATGCTCCCAAAATAAAAAAGGGCCATATCGTTGAATATCAGTAAACATCGAATTCTTTTCATATTCTATGTGGTGTGCAAACCATTTGATCCAAAGAGGGCCAACTTTTACTTTGAAATATGTTTGTTCACCTTCTTTGATTCCACCACTTCTTGAAATAATAATAATTTGTTCCCAAGGCGGGGTCAGTCGTTCAATAGCACCTTGCTTTTCATGCCATGAAAAAGCTGTCTCCACCGGAACCTGAATACGTGTTTTTTTTTGATAATGATGTATTTTCACCTGGACTCCAATAAATCTGATAAGGATTGATCAATGTTTGAAAACTGAAACGAGAACCCTTTTTTTAGCAGATGATCAGGGCTGGCCTTTTGGCCTGTCAACAAGGTCTCTGCCAATTCACCAAAAATAAGGCGAATCATAAAAGCAGGCGCCGGAATTACTGCGGGACGATTCAATGCTGCACCAATCGCTCGGGTAAACATATTATTTCTAATGGGTTGGGGAGAACAAAAGTTGTAAATACCATCATAATCAGCATGTTCTGTGAGAAATGTTACCGCACGACATAAATCTTTTATATGTATCCATGGCACCCATTGTTTACCCGATCCAAGTGGACCGCCTAACATCAGCCTGAAAGCAGGAAGCATGGATTGCAATGCCCCGCCGCCATTCCCTAGAATAATTCCAAATCGACCAATAATAACACGACAATTTTTTGTTTTCGCCTTTAATGCTTCAGTTTCCCAATCTTTGCATACGTCCGCCAAAAAATCTTTTCCGGGCGGATGTGTTTCACTGATGGGATCATCCTGGCATGGACCATAATAGCCCACTGCTGATGCACTGAATAGACATGTATTGTTTGACATTGCGGATACAATATTTCGGGTGGTCTGGATTCGGGTATTATAGATGCTTTGTTTGTAAGTATCAGTCCAACGTTTGAAAATCGAAACGCCCGCCAGATTAATTATCGTATCGTATTGTCTGATTTGTTCCTGCCAGTCACCTTTTTCGCTTGTGTCAATGGATACGTAAGTAAAATCAGGATGTGCCAGTTTGTCTTGGTTTTTTGATCTACCACAGGCGGTTACCTGATGACCTGCCTGCAAAAGATGACGGCATATATGTTGCCCTACAAACCCCATACCGCCGGTGATAAAAATATTCATTGATGACCTCCATATTGTTAAACTCTAAGGTCAGATTGGTCGGAACATATCGGTCGAATCCATTCGGCCGACATGTCCATGTTGAATGATCAAAAAAAAATATTGGCTGATAATGCGAGAATTTAAACGTTAAATCGCCCGGATTCAATTAAGGGCGGATCTTCTTCATCAAGGGTATAAACGATACTTTTGTAAAGCACTTTTTTCAGTTCCAAAACAACAACGCGTCGCTTATTTTGAGCTTTGGCAAAAGTGACAGCCTCGTTCAGTAAATTTTCAACAGGGCAGGCCTTAACAATAATATTGTGTTTTTCACATTCTTCAGCAGGCAGACGCGCTCCGGTTAATTGCATTTCAATCATTTTATATTTGGGAATTGCTTTATCCAAAAGGGCAGTCATGCCTGGCAAAAATGGAATCCCCAAATCAACTTCAGGAAAGCAAAAAAATCCGCGCTGCGTTCGCATAAAACGAAAATCAAAAGCGCATGAAAGAATAGCCCCACCAGCAAAAGAATGACCATTCATTGCTGCAATGGTTGGCATGGGATACATCAGCACACGCTTGAAAACATCGTTAAGCTTGTAAAAAAAGGCTTTACAGGTATCCAGATCTTTATTCTGAACATATGGATACAACCATTCCAGGTCGATTCCATTTGAAAATATTTTTTCATGTGCGGATTTTACGACCAATGCATTGGCTTCAGTATTTTGTTCTATATCATCCAAAATGGATAATACAGCATCTAAAAATGATGGATTGAAACGATTTTCACCATTATTGAATGTTACAATCGCAACGTTTTCATCCATTGTGTATTCGACAAGAGCCATTAATATTTCCTCCAAATATATAAATATTTCATTATGCTACTCTGACAAACTGGATATGTATTTTTTATACACATCGTAAGTGTCATCAGAAAACAATATAAAAATCACTTTCTCGATAACCGGACATGATGCAAGCATTTCCAGGGTGGTATCCACTGCAATTTTACAGGCATCAATAATTGGATAGCCATAAACACCACAGCTGATTGCAGGAAATGCAATTGTTTTGACATTGTGGGATTGCGCCAATTTGAGACTATTTTGATAACAACCTGCTAATAATTTGGGATCTTCGGGTGATCCATTATAAATTGGACCGACAGTGTGAATGACATATTTGGCCTTTAGTTGAAAACCATCTGTAATTTTGGCCTCACCCGTCTCACATCCATTAAGCGGTTTACATGCTTCAACAAGTTGCGGTCCTGCTGCTCTATGAATGGCACCATCCACGCCCCCGCCTCCCAGCAAACTGTTGTTTGCAGCATTGACAATCGCATCAACAGGAAGAATTGTTATATCTCCCTTTTGTATTTCAATTTTTTCTAAATGGTTATCTGGCATTTAACACTCCTTATCGTTTCATGCTTATTTTTGTTGATGGTATACCCCATACAAATAATTTTACCCATTCTAAAGCCAATTTTAAAAGGGGCTCATCATTTTTTTTTATCTTCTTTTTTAGATCTGACTTGATTTTGTATCGCTTTAAGAAACTGCTCTTAAAAACAAAATCTCTGAATTCATCAATGTTATAAATGGCCATAAAAGCCATTTTTCCTTTTTTACCATTGATTCCCTCTGGTCCCCAGGGATCATTTTGAAACAATCGCTTTACTTTTGCCCATTGAATCGTATTCCGATGATAGGGTTCAACGCCCTGATCCATCCCCCATGTCTCCAATGTCCAGTTTTTCTTTGTATGAATCCCTTTACAAAAATCGGGTGGACGAAAAAAATATATGTGTTCATCCTGTTTTGTTCGTTCCGAGTATTGAATCCCCATTTCAATGGGAAATGTTCGGCACGCATCGGGTCGATCAGGATATACAAGACAGCCGGATTCTTCTAAAAATGGACAGGTCTTTTCCTTGTTGTCAGACATTTTTAACAGTACATCTGGAAAAAATGAATCCTCACGCATAACAATATCAGTGTATTGATCGATAAATTGGCTGGATGTTATATTTAAATGATTTTTTAAACACAATACATCATAGGGATACAAAAAAAGATTTAAATTTCTACAGCATAGATTGAAACAAGGCACATCTGGGTCACATTGAAAATTAAAAAACATTTTTTTTTCAATACGTTTACCGGGTAGATGCTCTATTTTATTGGAGTCTAAATATTTCATAAAAAATATGAAGGGATAAGGTTTTATAAAAAAAAGGCATGTACCATGCAGTGCCATGCCTTTTTAATAAATGGCTGAGAGACCAGGATTCGAACCTGGATTAACGGGGCCAGAACCCGTCGTCCTGCCATTAGACGATCCCTCAATAAATTTGGGAATATTTTATATATTCACATAAAAAAAATGTCAAGAAAAAATTATGATAAAATCCGCAAAGCCGATTGACCAAAAATATTTTCTTTATCTGAGGCTCTCACGTTTGTGTTCATTTCGATTTGTTTAAAATAACGATTGGCTGGCAGCAAGGGATAATCTGTTCCAAAAAGAATTTTTTCTGATCCAATAATGTCACAGGCAACAGACCAGATACGTTGGTCGTATAAATATAGGGATGCCGCAGAATCAACATAAACATTGTTCAAAACGTTTTTTGTTTCTTTTTTCAAAAGATGATAGAAAAAAACACCTCCGCCCCAATGAGCAAGAACAATGGTGTTGTCAGGAAAAGATTCAATAAAATGATAAATAGACTTTACAGAAAGCGGTGTTTTACCAGGATATAAATGGCCAACAGGTTCATTTGTATGAATCATCACTGGCTTATTTTGTATCCGGGCTATTTCCATGATCGGTTTCATATAATGGATTGTTTCGTCATTAATATCTGATGTATAGAATCCCAACTCTCCAACCCCGGACAAACCGAAATTCAGACAACGTTCCACCTCTTTTAGACTATTTGGATGATATGGATCAAGGCAGCAGAAACCATACAACCGATCAGGATATTTGTTTACAGCTTCCATGACACAATCATTGTTCATCTTGAAAAATTCTTCATGTTTCCAGGGAAATCCAAATACAACAGATTTGTCTACATGGTCTTTATCCATAGACGCAATTAATTGATCGACACCAACCATCGTTGATTTATCATTCTCATATAAGAGTTTAAACGCTGTTTCGCCCTCAAAAAAATTACTGCGATTTTCCAGAACCGCTTTTGGAAAAATGTGCGTATGAAAATCAATTATCACAATCGTGTTCTCCTTTCATTAAAAAAAATGTCGTCTATCAGTTTTGAAATCAATCCAGCCGATAATTAGGCGCTTCTTTGGTAATAATGACATCATGTACATGGCTTTCTCGAAGTCCGGAAGGAGAAATGCGAATAAATCGAGCATTTTTTCGAAGGTCCGCTATCGTACAACTGCCCATATATCCCATACCGGATTTTAATCCGCCAACAATTTGATGGACTGTACCAGCCAATGTGCCCTTGTAAGGGACTCTGCCTTCAATACCTTCAGGAACGAGTTTATTGTTATCATCTATATGTTCTTGGTGATAGCGGTCTTTGGTTCGCTCTTTCATGGCTTCAATAGATCCCATTCCCCGATATACTTTGTAACTTCGCCCTTGAAAAATAATCATTTCTCCAGGACTTTCATCAGTACCGGCAAACAATCCGCCAATCATTACAGAATGGGCTCCTGCACCAATGGCTTTGACGACATCTCCTGAATATTTAATTCCCCCATCCGCGATAATGGGAATGTCATGTTTTTCAGAAATGTCTCGGCAATTTGAAATTGCAGTAACCTGTGGTACGCCAATACCTGCCACAATTCGTGTTGTACAGATAGATCCGGGGCCAATGCCGATTTTTATACCATCAGCACCCGCTTGAATCAAAGCTTCTGCGCCTTCTTCGGTGGCAACATTTCCAGCAATTAATGGCATCTCTGGATGATTGCTTTTTAATGTGCGAACAGCTTCAATCACATTTTTGGAATGACCATGGGCAGCATCTATGACAATAACATCTACATGGGCATTCCATAACGCCTGAGTGCGCTCTTCCATATCCGCTCCAACACCAACAGCGGCACCCACTCTTAAACGCCCCATGCTGTCTTTACAGGCATTGGGGTATCTTTTTATTTTTTCAATATCTTTTATCGTAATCATTCCCAGCAAGCGATCTTCCTTATCTACAACCAATAATTTCTCAATCCGATGTTGATGGAGCAATCTTTTGGATTCTTCAAGGGTGATGCCTTCTGAGACAGTTACCAGATTGTCTTTTGTCATAACCTCAGATACAGTGGTATCCAGATTGGTTTCAAATCTGAGATCACGATTCGTGACAATGCCCAGCAATATTTTACCCTGGGTAACAGGTACTCCCGAAACACTATATTGCTGCATCAGCTTTAAAACATCACGAACCGGCTTGTCAGGATGAATGGTGATGGGATTGATAATCATACCACTTTCAGATTTTTTTACCCGCTCGACCTCTCGGACCTGACGCTCAATACTCATATTTCGATGAATAAAACCAAGTCCACCATGTCGCGCCAATTGTATGGCTGTTTCATATTCTGTAACAGTATCCATCGCTGCGGAAACTATGGGAATATTTAATAGAATATCTCTTGTCAAATACGTTGTAGTATTCACATCCCTGGGTAATACATCAGAGCGGCAAGGAATAAGTAAAACGTCATCAAATGATAATCCTTCTCCGCAAACATTGTTTATTTGCATGTAAGGGCCTCCATATATTTATTTAGGAATTCTCGGAAAAAATAACTTCATTATTATTAATGATATTCGTATCAGAGAAATAGACTTTTTTCAAGGGAAACCCGCAATAATTATATACTCTTTAAGCGTATTTCAAATTGTTTGACATATAGATTTTTTTCTTTGCACGTTTGAAATATTTGTTTTAGATGGGGTGAATGCTCATTTTTTTGGAAAGAAATAAGCAGACCATTCGGGGAATAAGTGTCAATAAAATGAATGATCTTGTCGGAAGTACCAAGAACTGGATAACCCATGAGTTTTTTTCCTGTCAATAAAGGGTTATCATCGATAAAGCCAATTGGCTTACAGTCAAGCTGTTCATTATTCATGACCTCTCGCAACAGAATTTCTCCTCCGCGACCTGCACCATATATAATGACATTGTCTCCATGTAGTTTTTTTCGTTGAAGAGAGTCAGAAAAAATTCGAAAGGAGACACGCACACCAAAAACCAGCCCTGCTGTAAAAAACCAATCAATAATAAATATCCCTTTTGAGAAGTCCTCAAACCGATAGATATATGTCATTACCACAATACAGAATAAAGAGGATAGAATCGTTCCATTCAGTAAGGTTCGGATATCACTGATGCTGATCTGTTTAAACATTCCCTTGTATACACCTGTGATAAAAAATGCAAAAATCTTACATGCGATTATTGGAGGTAATGATTCGTAAAATACTTGAAAATAATATATAAAATTCCCACCTTGAAACCGAATTCTGTATGACAAATAATATGAAAAGGCGATGATACAAAAGTCTAATAATACGAGGAATATTTGACGTTTATGTGTCAGGTTTTCAATTAAAGGTGTAAATCTTCGTCCTTTTAGCAAGCAATATTCATTTTCCGGATAGACTCTGATCTGTGTCAGATAGAAAGACAACAATGCAACAATAAATAAGATGGGTATAATGACAACTGGTGATGTAAACCGATCATGGCTTTCAACAAACAGCGCTGCCAGTCCTGAAATAAAACCAATCCCATACAATACCAGTACAGCCCCCCTTTCAGAAAAGCCGCTCAGAACAAGTCGATGTGAGGTATGGTCTTTTCCGCCAATATACGCTTTTCTGCCACTAAGGATGCGAACGATGGTGACCAGTGACGTGTCAATTATTGGAACGATAAAAATCAGGATAGGAATGGCATAGACTCCAATAGCGGTATTTGGATTCTGTGGCGTATAATATAACACCAGTACTGATAATATGAATCCGATCGTCAGGCTACCGCAATCACCCATAAATACAGAGGCTGGATTGAAATTGTATACAAGAAAACCGGCCATAGCGCCTGCAATAATAAAGGCCAGAATTGCAATATCGGGTGAATAGCTTTGAAATAAATATGCAAGGGATAATGATGCGGATAAACCGGTACCGGCGCAAAGACCATCCATATTATCCAGCAGGTTGAATGCATTGGTCATTCCTACAATCCAGATTATTGTAAGAATGGTATCCAGTGTCAACGATGATGACCAGTTTAAACGATATCCTGCATATGTGACAAACAAGGCTGCAATTATCTGACCAACAAGTTTGCTATGCGGTTTGATTTGGAAAAAATCATCAACAAGACCTAAAACAAAAACAAAGCACATGCCAATTAATAATATTGTGCCAATATTTGTAATTACCGGGTATTGGCTTTTCTGGGAAGGAAAAATCTGAAATAAACCTGATAAATCAGTAATCCAAAACATTGGAATGGCGATTGAAAAAAAAATTGCGATGCCCCCAAATAATGCAGTGGGTTTCCTATGCCATCGGTTTTGAGAGGGATGCGCAAGCCAATTACGTTTATGCGCAATTTTTATAATTGCAGGTGTCAACAACAAGCACAGTACAAAGGATATACATGAAAAAATCATTTTGTGGTTACTTTCTATCACGAACCTTTTTTTGATTCCGACCGGAATTCACGACACGCGGTGCTCACTTGATACATTGCTGCCCCTTTTTTTGTTCTTCAGCAAGACGTTCCAAATAAGTGTTCCACCATCTTTTTAAGAAAAATTCTTTATTATCTTTCATTGGTTCCTCCAATTTTGAATGGAGGGCGAACATAACGTTCGCCCCGATCAGTCAGATATGTTGAACTATTCGTCTGCGCCAATACCGAAAATCTGAAGCATAAAGATAAACATGTTGATAAAATCCAGATAAAGTGTCAAGGCGCCAAGTATCGAACCTTTTCTAATCACCGCAGCATCCAGGTTATCAGGTTGTGTAATCGCCATCATTTTGAGTTTTTGCGTATCATATGCTGTAAGTCCGATAAATACAAATACGCCCAAATAACTCACAATTGCAGCAATGGCAGGACTTCTAAGGAATATATTTACCACCGAGGCAATGATTATGCCTATCAGACCCATAAAGAAAAAACTTCCCATTGAAGTTAGATCTCTTTTGGTTACCATGCCATAAATACTACACGCCATAAAAGTTCCCGCACAAACAAAAAAGGTGCTTGCGATAGAGGCAATTGTGTATACGATAAAAATTGATGACAATGTTGCCCCATTGAGGGCAGAATACACAATAAACAATGTTGTTGCTGTGGAAGCCTCCATTCGATCAACTCGTGAAGCCAACATAAATACAATTGCGAATTCTGCAATTATGAGGCCCCATAAAATTAATGGGTTCCCTATAACCGCATATCGCATTGAACTGTTTGCCACTGCAAAAGCGACAATTCCTGTAATCCCCAGGCCTGCAGCCATCCAGTTGTAAACACTTTGTATGAATGTGTTTACCTGGACTTGTGTGTCAGCCCTTTGAAATGCATATGAGTTCATATTATCCTCCTTTTGTTTACATTTTTAATTGCGAACAATTTCTCAAATTACTTCTAATATAATATCATTCTTGAAAATTATCAAGAGAAAGCGATCATGTTTTTTTATATTGATCAACTCATGAAGTGGCTATAAAAGGCCCAATGAAATCAATTTACGTTCAATATAGTCTTTCAATAAATCAAATGATACAGTCATATTCATGCTGGCAATATAGGTGTTGAAACTGGTTTCATAATCCTGGCCGGCAAAGGGGCTGTAAATGGGGTTATTGCCGGTACTGTTCAGATTGCTGCTGGTTTCATTGGGTACATAATAATCATTATAGGTCAGATAAGCAAGAGCCAGGTCAATATCAAGTCCTTGCATCCAATGAATGCCAAGACCTGCGCCATACATATCAACATCAGGCAAAGAAAATAAATCAAATAAATGATCTTTGGCACAGGTTTGACGATCTTCATATCCCAATCTCAAAGCCAACCAATCCAGAACCTGATATTCCAAACCAACACTATAATGCCAGGGGCTTTCAAATTCCTTTGGAAAAATCAGGACACTAGCCGGTTCTTCATAATAGTTTAAAATTTTTGCTAACAACAAAACTTGAACATCTTGATTAAATTTCATGGTATATGCCTGTGTCGATTTCCAGTCTGTCCAATGGGCATCAACCATAAATTTTAGACGTTTATATGGTTTTACCATAACCCCTATTTGAACCCGCTGCGGAAACTCAAAATCCACCATCTCAATGCGGCCATATTCTGTTTTTTTATTGATATGCGAATCATCCCACCTGAGCGTTGACTGATCATATTTTAACCAATCCAACAATTTAACAATTGTATCAGTATACGTAAACTTATATTTCCCATGTAAATCCACCTTGATTGGACTTTGATAGACAGCACCCAGACTTAACCAGTTGTAAGGGCTGTAAAGAAGCCCCACATTAAATGAGGGGGTGAATTCATCACGTACATCAAATTTCATATCAGCCACCTTATCAAAAATGTTAATGGGTTCTTGAAAAGGCGGGTTGATATTGGCTTGATTATTTTTTAATAATTGCACTAAAGCAGGTGAACGAACATCAGTCAAAGCGCCCATCGCTGTTTGACCAAAGCCAAAAGAAACGCCAAGTGACAATTGATCATTCAATTGATAACCAATTGAAGGGGATGCGTACATTAAATGCTGAAGGTAAACTTCTTCACCCTCAAATCGTTCTGGTTCTTCATGGCTATGTTCAAATCCACCAGCAAATGGTGCATATATTGCATTTGCAAAAGTCCATTTTGAACAGACCTTTCGATATGACATGCCAAAAGGAACAGGCGCTGCCAGTATAGGCATATTGATCGCTCCTGCAAAAGGCAAATATATGCGGCCATTTCGAAGAGACCCTTTTGAATATGATATGGGATCATCTTGTGGATTGAATTTATCATTATACTCAAGATCAGGCTTAAATTTATACGTTCTTTCCAATCGAACCAATGCAAAACCCTGCCCCAAAACAATGCCATCATCCAGTTTTGATAACCCTGCCGGGTTGTAATGGATTGACATATGTCCTGGTGGGTCAGCAGTGACAGAATTGCCCAAAGAAATGGCTTTGGTGTGGACCAATATTTGTTCCATAAAACTGGCTTTTACTGGAATGGTTATAAGGCAAATAATAGCCAGGCATGTCAGACATGACGTCATCAACGTTTTCATTATAAACTCCTTAAATTTCAAATAATTATATTTAAAATGATTGAGAAAATGTTTCCTCATTTCAAAAATTTTCTACGAATAATTCGGACTTGTCAGAATGCCGCAAAAATTTAATTATATCATAGAATGCGTAAAGTTCAACCGAATTGATTGAAACATCACAAATGGCGCAATAAATTGATGAAAAGTGCGAAAAATAGCATATCCAATCCGACCAGTCAGAACTGACTGACAAAAATAAATCAAGTATATTCAGAACGTTCTTA
>Ga0272440_1000917_pt1 | contig 24723 bp, 13 predicted proteins | sample SSMMMBAug17_FD_192440 | JGI IMG/M metagenome (GOLD analysis project Ga0272440, IMG submission 192440) | Marine sediment archaeal communities from Little Sippewissett salt marsh, Falmouth, MA, United States - SSM-MMB-Aug17 | ecosystem: Environmental > Aquatic > Marine > Wetlands > Sediment ...
CGTGTAGAGACGTAGCATGCTACGTCTCTACAGTACAATTTTATCCAATACGAAAATTAAAAAAAGAGAAACATAATCAATTTGAACATTTCCTAAGGAATGCTCGGACAATAACATGCTCATTTTTTTTTGATCGTACAAAAAAATAAGGTCGTGTAGAGACGTAGCATGCTACGTCTCTACAGTACAATTACCTCAAAACGAACAATATCAATAATGGGGAAGTTATTTTCCGAGCATTCCTTAGGAACAAACAAATTATTAATTATCGTACAAATTGGTTTTTTCCAATTCAGGCGGTCAATCACTGATTAACACAGACATCCACATCACGCGTTTGGAAAAAACAAATTTGTACGATAATAATGAATCCTTTTATGGAATAATATTATGAACAAAATCGGAATAATTGCAGGCAATGGACAATTTCCTATCCTGTTTTCCAAAGCAGCCCGCGCCAGAGGTTATGAAATATTTGCAATTGCACATATTGGCGAAACCCGAGACGACCTGTCTGAATATGTTGATGATGTGCAATGGATTCATATTGGACAAATTGGGCGTTTAATCAAGTTTTTTAAAGGTCATGATGTTTCACAGGCAGTGATGGTAGGTGCGATTACTAAAACGCGCATGTTTCGCGATGTCAGGCCAGACTTTAAAGCACTGAAACTGCTCAATAGCCTTCGACACATGCGTGATGACAACTTACTTCGCAGCTTTGCAACTTTTTTGGAAAATGAAGGAATCAAAATTAAACCATCAACATTTTTATTGCCAGAACTTCTTTCTCCTGAGGGATGTTGGACCCGCAGAAAGCCTAAAAAATCTGAACGACTCGATATAGATTTTGGTTGGGATCTGGCCTTTAAAATTGGTGAATTGGATATCGGTCAATGTCTGGTTGTTCAGGGACGAACAGTTCTTGCGGTAGAAGCCATTGATGGCACAGATGCCACAATCCGACGCGGTGGGAAATTGGGGAATGGCCGGGCTGTTGTTATAAAAATTTGCAAGCCCGGACAAGACAAACGATTTGATCTGCCTGCTGTCGGCATTCAAACCATTGAAAGCATGAACGATTCTGGTGTTTCCACACTGGTTGTGGAAGCGAATAATTCCATCGTGTTTGATCGCAATGAAACCATTGCTAAGGCCAATCAATATGGCATATGTATTTTAGGAAAAACTTATGAGTAAAATTAACGTAGGTGTTATTGGAACCGGCTATTTGGGGAAATTCCATGTAGAAAAATATGCCCGAATGCCTCATGTAAACCTTGTTGGTGTTGTTGACTCCCACAAAGACAGGGCAAATGAAATTGCCCAAAAATTTGAAACAACCGCATATACCCAATATCAGGATTTATTTGGTCATGTGGATGCTGTCAGCATTGTTGTACCAACCCAATTGCATTATGCAGTTGCGAAAGACTGTTTGCTAAATGATATAGATGTTTTAATCGAAAAGCCCATTACAGAAACCATTACCCAGGCTGATGAACTGATTCAACTGGCACAAGACAAAAATCGTTTGATTCAGGTTGGACATCTCGAGCGATTCAATCCTGTGGTTGAAGCCATTCGTGATCTGGTGGATCGGCCTTTATTTATTGAATCTCATCGCATCAGTGTTTATAAAGGCCGGGGCATTGATGTGAGTGTTGTTCTGGATTTAATGATTCATGATATTGATATTATCAAAAATTTTGCAAAATCCGAGGTTAAGAGTATTCATGCAGCGGGTGTTCCGGTTATCTGTTCTGATGTTGACATCGCCAATGCCCGAATCGAATTTACAAAAGGGTGTATTGCAAATGTTACTGCCAGTAGAATCTCAATGAAAGAAGAAAGAAAAATTCGTATTTTTCAAAAGGATGCGTATTTCTCAGTTGATTTTGCCAAAAAGGATATCACCTATATTCAAAGAAAAGAAACTGCCAAGGATGCAATCATACCCGGCATGGATATTCAAAAATTCCATTTTGACGATGGTGATGCCTTAAATGCTGAAATCAAATCTTTTATCAAATGCGTCCACAGCAGAAAACTTCCAGAGGTACCAGGTTCTGCCGGAAGGGATGCGCTTCAGATCGCATTGGATATTATGGATCAAATGAATGCAAGGATTCTCGATTTACAATAAGCTTAGGAATGCTCGGACAATAACATGCTCATTTTTTTTTGATCGTACAAAAAAATAAGGTCGTGTAGAGACGTAGCATGCTACGTCTCTACAGTACAATTTTATCCAATACGAAAATTAAAAAAAGAGAAACATAATCAATTTGAACATTTCCTAAGGAATGCTCTGAAAATAACATGCTCATTTTTTTTGATCGTACAAAAAAATAAGGTCGTGTAGAGACGTAGCATGCTACGTCTCTACAGTACAATTACCTCAAAACGAACAATATCAATAAATGGGGAAGTTATTTTCAGAGATTTCCTAAGTAAAGGAATAAACATGCAAGACACTTCAGAAATAAGTATTCTTATCGTGGATGACGAGGCCGGGTCACTTCTCATCCTGTCTGAACATATAAAGAATAAATACACAGTATATTCAGCGCAATCAGGTTTTGAAGCATTGACCATTTTTGAAAAGTACGCCATTGATATTATGATTACTGATATGATAATGCCCCAGATGAATGGTTTGGAATTAACGAATCAAGTTTTGAAAAAATATCCTGAAACAATCGTTATTGGTATATCAGCCTACGAAAATACGTCCAATATCGTGACATTCATGAAAAATGGCGGTCTTGACTTTATTCAAAAACCAGTTCATTTTGATCACCTTGATAATGCTATCAAGAATGGACTTAAACGATTACAACTTCGAAAAGATCTTGAACAAAAAAACAGGGAGATTCTGGAAAAAAATAAAGCGCTGGAATTGGAAATTGAAAAAAATAGACAGGCACAGAAAATCTTGGAAATGAATCGAAACAATCTGAAATCTATTTTTGATGCCATGAACGATATGGTTTTCATTCTTGATACGACAGGCTGTGTCCTTTATGTTAATCCGGTGGTTTGCGAGCAAATGAAATATCCAAATGATGAAATAATCGGAATGAATATTCTTGAACTCCATGCGCCGCAAAATTTAGATCGTGTGGCAGATTTTGTGAATGATATGCTTTCTGGTAAAACATCATTTTTTATTGGCCATCTCATGAAAAAGGATGGTGAACAAATCAATGTTGAAACCAAAATAGCCAAAGGGTCTTGGGATGACAAAGATGCCTTGATCGCAGTTTCCAGAGATATGACCGATTTTATGAAAGTACAAAAAGATAAGCAAATTGCTCAGGCAGAAAGTCAGGCCAAAAGCGAATTTTTAGCCAATATCAGTCATGACTTGCGGACCCCCCTTAATGGCATTTTAGGATATACACAAATACTTGTTAAAGATAAATATCTGGATAAAAAATATCAGGAACAAATTCAGGTAATTCACAAGTCGGGTGAACATCTTTTGCTGTTGATCAATGATATATTAGATCTGTCTAAAATTGATGCCGGGAAAATGCAACTTCAGGTGGCAGACTTTTATTTTAATGATTTTCTTCAACGTATCGTCGATATTTGCCAGGTTCTTGCCCGCAAGAAAAGAATTCGTTTAAAGTTTTCTGCGTCACAGGATTGCCCTGTCTGTGTCAAAGGTGATGAAAAACGACTGCGTCAGGTACTACTCAATCTCATTAACAATGCAATAAAGTTTACCAATGATGGCCAGGTATCATTTGAAGTGTTACGTGTAGATAATTTGATTCGATTTGTCGTCAAAGATACAGGCATCGGTATTCCAAAAGATAAGCTCGAATTTATTTTTGAACCATTTCATCAATTGGAAAATCAAGCCTTCCAATCTGAAGGAACTGGCCTTGGGCTGGCAATCAGCCGACGAATTATTCAATTAATGAACAGTGATATTTTTGTGTCGAGTCATGTTGATGAAGGCAGTACTTTTTGGTTCGAAATTAATCTGCCAGAAGTTTACAAAAAAATAACAAAAATGAAAAATAATGAAAAATGGGCAGACATTAATGGCACAGGTTATCGGGTTTTAATTGTTGACGACAATTTTATGAATCGACAATTTTTTGTTCAAATGCTTAAACGAAATAATTTTGAATTATGTGAAGCTGAAGATGGGTTTCAAGCCATTGAATTTACCGAAAAGTTTCGTCCGCATTTAATACTGATGGACATTATGATGCCACGAATGAGCGGTACTGATGCCATTGATGAAATTCGGAAACAACCCAAAAATTCGGATATTATTATTTTCACAGTATCTGCAAATGCTGAAATGAGAAATATTTGTAACGAAAAACCCAATTCTTGCAATGAATTTCTATTAAAACCGCTTGATATGGGTCTTTTTTATTCAAAACTGACAAAATATTTTAATGTGGGTTCGCCTCAGGCGCAAGAAAAGGACCCGGCATTGGAGAATAAATCCGACAAAATAGTTCCGCCTGCGGTATCAGATATTCAAGAATTATATCAAATGGCAAAGACCGGAAATGTAATTCGGGTTGAAAAAATGGCACGGACCCTTGAAGATAAGAATAAAGATTATCAACTATTCTCTAAAAACATTCAAGAAATGGCCAAAGGCTTTAAAATTAATGAATTGAAATCTTTTTTGGCGCAATTTTTATCATAAATTAGAAAAAGACGATCAATAATCCTAATAAAGGAGAATGTCATGAGCAATCTGGCCTATGCATTATCAATAGATGAAATAGATGAAGTACCCAATATTGCGAAGATTCCCCACCTTTTTGCAAAAGGTCCAATTGCGGCTGAAGATTATGATATGCCCATATCGCATGAAGGAAAATATGTGGATGAAGCTATATATTGGGATGATTATTACGAAAATGATTCGTTCAGGTATGAATGGAATAATGGATATTTGGAGGTTAAAGAAATGCCGACAATGGAAAGTAGTCAGAATGTTAGATGGTTAATCAGCATCTTGGAACAATTTATCAGAGTCAATCCAATAGCTTATTTTTTTATTGTAGATATTGGTTTTAAAATGAAATTTCCCAATAAAACGACGATACGAAAACCCGATATTTCGATTATACGACATGATAATCCCACCCCCCCAAATTTAAAGGATTGCTCTTATCAAGGGGTTTATGATATGTGCATTGAATTTTTGTCAGACTCCAAGAAAAAATATGTAGATCATGATACGATCACCAAAAAAAAGGAATACTGCCAGGCAAGAGTCAAAGAGTATTATATTATTGATGCTAAAAAAACGCATACATCATTTTTTAGACTGAATCATCGTGGTCGTTATGAAAAAATCAAAGCATTGAATGGTGTGATCAGTTCAAAAGTATTGCCGGGATTTAAGTTCAGGGAATCTGATTTATATAAACAACCAGATTTGAATACTTTAATTAATAATCCTGTTTACAAATCTTATGTTCTGCTTGATCTTCAGAAGGAAATTCAAGCCAAAGTGGAAGAAAGAAAGGCCAAAGAGGAAGAAAGAAAGGCCAAAGAGGAAGAAAGAAAGGCCAAAGAGGAAGAAAGAAAGGCCAAAGAGGAAGAAAGAAAGGCCAAAGAGGAAGAAAGAAAGGCCAAAGAGGAAGCTATTCAAGCACTTGAGATTGAACGTAAGAATAAAGAAAAAGCGCTTCACGAAAAAGCTGAGGCCGAAAAAATTATTGCGCATGAAAGAAAAGAAATCCAACGCCTTAAAAAGCTTTTGTTGGAAAAATCATAAGAGTGTAACCAAAATGACAGGTGAATACAATTTGCTCATTATTTTTATGAACCAGGATTACACTGAAGAAGATGAAGAAGATGATTAAAATACAGTGTTTATTTCATCTTATTCATCTTCTTCAGTGTAATCCTGGCTCAAAAAATGGCAAGTGATAATTTAAATTCCGGCCATTTTGGTTACACTCAAATCATAAAAAGGCCATAAATCAATGAAAAAATTTATTGTTTGTATAATACCCCTCATGTTCTGTTTATCCGCCAATGCCATCCAAATTCCTGATACCGGACAAACAGACTGTTTTAACACACAAACAACCATATCCTGTCCATCAGAAACAGACCCTTTTTATGGTCAGGATGCCCAGTTCTCAATTTCTCCACAAACTTTTGTAAAGATGGATAGCAATGGTAACACCTTGCCTGATAATGCAGCAAACTGGTCAATAGTGATAGATCAAACAACTGGTTTAATGTGGGAAGTCAAAACTGATGATAATTCATTCCATGACAAAGACAACACATATAACTTTTACTACCTGGAAGATAAATTTATCAATCGCTTGAATCAAAACAATTTTGGCGGATTTTCAGACTGGCGTATTCCTGAAATTTCGGAACTGAACACCCTGACAGATATTAACCAGGATCGACCTTCAATCAATCCCCAGTATTTCCCCAATACCAATGCCAGTGATTATTGGACAGCCACGCCGCATGTCAATGATTCAAGTCAGGGTTGGTGTGTATCATTTTTTCATGGCAATGATACTGTTCAATCCCGACAATCCGAGTATTATGTGCGTGCGGTTCGTGGAACAGTTTTTGTGGATTCCAATAGATTTCATGACAATAATGATGGTACAATTACAGACACGCTTACTGGCTTGATGTGGCAAAAAGAGACCACATTTGATAAAAATTGGGAAAATGCACTGGAAACCTGTCACAAACTTGAGCTGGCTGGATATACTGACTGGCGTTTACCGGGCAAGGAAGTTTTGCGGTCTATTGTTGATTACACACAATATGCAGCATCCCTGAACAAACAATTTTTTCCGCAATCAGCATCAATAGCCTACTGGACATCCACCACTGACCAACAACAACCTGATAATGCCTGGTGTATTCATTTTCAATATGGAAACGATCTGAGTCGATCCAAAAGCTACTCATATGCGGTTCGTGCTGTTCGCGGCGGGCATCAAACAAAAATTGACACGATAGCAATTATAAATCCATCAACAGGTGATCGTCTAAATGCAGGCACTGAAACACGTATTCAATGGAATCCATCTGACATTAATGGTCTTGTTGATATTCAACTATCTCAATATGGCGGCATTGAGGGATCTTTTGAAACGATTATTGCCGATACACCCAATGATGGTCAGGAACTATGGATTGTCAGTGGTCAGACATCAGAAAACTGCGTTATTCGCATTGTGCCAAAAAATATGCTCTATCAAGGAGCATCATTGGGGATGTTTTCAATTGACCATTTTTCTGGCGCGTGGATTGATGCCATGCCTGTTAAAGAATATCACACCTATCGCTTGATGCTTATTGGACAATACGAAAACCATATTCAATCAATGAATGCTGAGTGGCAATTTGACGCAATCCCTGGCGTTTCCATTTCTGAAAATAAAATATCAGGCACGCAAAATAATTGGGTACGTGTTTATTGTTTATTTGAAAACATAACCTATGAAACATGGATTGCTTTGTATGATATACCTGATTTTACTGATAAAGAACCAAACGATACAATTGATCAATCTGTAAGAATGGAAGATCGCAGATTTTATACCGGTACGTTGCCGGAAAATGATGCCGATATTTACAAAATTGCAGTGTTTTCCAATGAGATCGTTGAACTGGCTTTTCTTCCGCAAACCAGCTTTGCGGATTATCGTATCCAAATTAAGAATGATATGAATGTTATCGTTTATGACATTTTCTCTACCAATGGTAGATTATTCAATACACAGTTGGGTTTTACTGAAGGCAACTATTATGTAAATATCATGTCCAATGGCGATATTTCCCCCACAGATTTGTATACAATCAGTTATGCATCAACAGGAACATTTGAAACCAATACAATACAACCCATTCATTTTGGTGATACCATTTCTGGACGAAACGCATCACTAGTGGATATTTCATACTATTCCTTTTCACTCACCCAAACAACTGGTATTCTCTTTGATTTTTATCCATCCAATCAACCCATTGATTACGTCATCCAATTCAAAAATGCATCAAATAAAATTGTCGCACAGGCAGAAAGTCTGGATCAGCAAAAGATTCATATGGAAAACTTATTGGTGCAGGACGCGTATACCATTGCAGTGATTCCCAAAAATCAGGTAGATCGTTCTGTACAATACCGACTCTTTCTTGATAAAAGTCCCATACCCATAGAAAATGATGCCAATCAAACTTTTGACGCTGCCATGATGTTTGATATTCAACAGCCCATGCGCGGGAGTTTAACAGATGCCAATGATCTTGACTTCTTTAAATTTACGCAGGACTTGCCCGAAATAAAACTGCTCACACTGGCGGATGCGCCTGATGGTTCTGATACCTGGATTCGTATTTATAAGGACAGTGAAAGTCATCCCATACTTCAATATTATGTTCAGGATGGCATCCTTTTTACAAAAAATATTGGACTCAATACCGGTCGCTACTATATTTCTTTAGCACCGCAAAGTAATACATCAGAACGTCAATATTATACCCTGGCATTTAAGGATGGCATAACCAGCACAGTAGAAATAGAACCCAATGACAATTTGCTATGGTGCAATGCCATGCCAGCCAGTAAAGTAATGCGAGGTATGGTGTTTCCTGAAACAGACACAGATCATTATGGCTTTGAATTACAATCATCTGGCGATGTTGATTTGACATTTGAAGCCCTGAATGTTTTGACCACATATGATGTGACCCTTTTAGATGCCAATGAGAATGTTATCCAACACAGAACAGTATCCCAGGCAAATGTTTATACCGATTCCTGGGCGTTGGATTCTGGCAATTATTATTTTATTATTAAAAGTAACGCGGCTGGAACAGGTGAGTATCAACTTCATGTTAACACGAATTCAGAATTAAAGGGAATAACACGTATCCAATCCATTTCTATCATGAATCCTCCCGAGCGTCTGACAAAGAATGAAAGTTATCCATTAAAAGTTCAGGCGCATCTGAGTAATGCAGATAATATCCCGGTGACAAACCCAAACTGGTATGTATTAAATGATTATATTCTTGCAATAGATGCCAATGGATGGCTATCTGCTTTAGATAGCGGCGAAACAACAGTTATTGCAGAATATCAGGGCAACGTGGCTGATTGCAGAATAGGTGTAGACCAATTGCCTGTTAAGCATCATGATTATGGCCAGCTAATTCTTGTTGCCGGCACACATGAATCTGAATCGGCAAGTCGATTTCAAACCACGCAGTATCTGGCAGATATGGTGTATAAACGATTTTTGGAACGTCGTTTACAACATGACGATATCTATTATTTTAATTCGGTTGCGTGGCATGATCTGGATGGTGATGGTTATGACGACAACATTGTTGATATTTCAACCCCTGAGATCAGTTCTTTTATAGATGTATTCAATCATATTAAATCCAATATTGATCAATCAGGTCCCTTATATATCTATTTGATTGGCCCGAGTGGCAACACTACATTTGAAATTGCACCCGGTAAATATATCACTTCGCTTTTGTTAAATGATCTCTTGTATGATTACGCCCTCAATCATGATCGTCCAATTATTTGTATTGTGGAATCCCCTAAGGCCGGTCAGTTTATCAGCAGTATTTCTGTGCAAAACAGCCATGCGTTGATCACACCATCCTGGGCATCTGATGTCCATACACAGTTTAATGGTCATGTATCATTTACTCAGCTTTTTATGGATAACTTGAATGAAGGCAAAAGCATTGAAACAGCTTTTCAGGATGCCAGAATATCGCTATATGCCCTGGGGCAACCATTTATCAATATGACTCCCACATTGATATCATCAGAGACCACCCAAAATATCCAATTGGGGGGCCCATTTGTTCTGGATAAAACAAATATTCAAATGATTGCAGACAATCCAATTCGGACAATTACTGCCAATACATTACAAACAATTGAAGTCTCAATTGATCCAAATATTGAAATCCTTTCTATTGATGCCATTATCAGGTCGCCAGATTATCTGATACCTGAAACAGCGGCAGATTATGAATTTCCAGATACTGGTCGAAAGACTTTTTCTTTATCATCAGTACCAGATACAAATATATGGCAAAGCACGTATGATGAATTTGAATATTCAGGGCTTCATTGGATTGATCTGTGTGTAATGGATACAAATGGCCATTTGACAACGTTTTCACAGGCATTCGCATTTACAGTGATCCATGGCAAGGAAACTGATATGGATTTTGATGGCATGCCCGATGTCTGGGAGGATCGATATATTGGTCTGGATAAAACAGTGCAGGATGGATCGGAAGACCTTGACAATGATGGCTTGAGCAATCTGGATGAATATCTGTTTCAATGCGATCCAACAATTTTAGATACAGATCAGGATCAGTTGCAAGATGGTTGGGAAGTTCTCAATGGTCTCAATCCCATTGATCCATCAGATGCCTGGATAGACACTGACAATGATAATGTGACAAATTTCCAGGAATTCCTTGATAATACTGATCCACAGGATAATTTATCCTTTGTGCAACACTATGGTGACATACGCGGCGAAATATATACCAACCTGGTGGGATATGAGGCTGGAATCAAGGGCGCGCAGATTAAAATTATTGAAAAAAATGTTGAAACAATTTCCTCCCAGGAAGGATTGTTTGCAATTACTGACTTACCATATGGCCGCTATACCATTCAAATAGAAGCTGAAAATTTTAGGCAATACACAACAAAAGTTTTTTTGAATCAGCATAACTTGTTTATAGGTAAAATCCGCTTGCTATTTGAGGCAGAGTATCCCGAATGTGATTTGAACGAAAATAATGTTCTGGACTTGCCGGATATTATTCGTGCATTACAGGTATTAACATTGGAATTCAATTGAATTAAAAGCATCAGATGTAGGGTCGTGTAGAGACGTAGCATGTTATGTCTTTAACGTTCATTTAGGAATGCTCTGAAAATAACTTCCCCATTATTGACATTGTTCGTTTTGAGGTAATTGTACTGTAGAGACGTAGCATGCTACGTCTCTACACGACCTTATTTTTTTGTACGATCATGAAAAATGAGCATGTTATTTTCCCAGCATTCCTTACTTACGATAACCCCAATACGATCATTTTTTCAAATTAATTGGCTAATTTTTACACATACATTGTAAACTTTACGCATCAACCCTTCTTCTTTACAGAAAATTACATCAGTATTCATCTGGCATTTATTGAAAAAATACGAAGAATATTCGATCAAACTATTTAATTTATTGACCTCCATACTTATTATCTTAGATCCTACAACAAATATTGTATGCATGGCATGCTACCTGCTAAGATTTATAAGTAAATTAAGAAGATATGTATTTTGTAAATGATAATAGAAAGGAGGTCATTATGAAACAATATCTAAAAAAGAATAATCAGCAGAAAAAATATTGGCCCTTTAGCGCATTTACTTATATTGTTTTATTCGTCTTGTTGTTAATAATATTTGCAGGAATATCCAGTGCCATGTCAACTGATGATAGCAATTTGATCAGCGGGTTTTGTCATGCTGCGTATCATACTAAATTATTAATGCCTTATTAAAAAAAACAATTTTTTTTATTGACAGGATCATATTCATGATGCTAAAAGGCAAATTCATAATTAATTTAATTGGGGCTGTAGCTCAGTTGGGAGAGCGTATGACTGGCAGTCATAAGGTCAGGGGTTCGATCCCCCTCAGCTCCATTAATTACAAATCTATTATGCCTGCCCATTTAACAATGATTTCACAAAATTAATTTCATCTTCTCTCGTTTCAACCAAATTATCAAGTCGTGCATTAAGAACAGAGGCGAGAATTTTGCTATACATGGGGCCGGGCGGAACACCCAGGTCTTTTAAGTCTTTTCCAGAAATTTGTGTTTTTACACGTTTAAGACGAGTGTGGTAATTAGACAGCATTCGAATTACAGATTTCTTTTTGGCGGATGCCATCATATACAAGAGGATTTCTGTTTTATAAAACTTGATTGCATGATACAATTCACTATTTTTAATTGTTATCTTTGATGACTCCAGAGATCTGAGTAACCACATGGCTTTGTTTCTTTCCTTGCAAAACATATCCCTGTGTTGTTGGGATATGTCAAGCGCTTTACACACCTGATGAATGATGCCAGGTTGGGCATCATGAATCAATGCCATGAAATAAACTGCCCATTTGACATAAGCTTCATCAATAAAGAGCAATTCATGCCATGCCAACACTTTTTTTATTTCGCCAAATCGTCTGGTCATTTCATTGTTGCATTGAATATTTTCATGAATCATTTTTAATATGCCATATTCATGCATGCGCTTGACCGCTGGTAATGGGTCATCTTCTTGAAGAATCAGGCGGATTTCAGTAAATACACGTCGTCCACCCAATTGCTTGATAAAATTCATTTTAACTGCATTTTTAATTAAATGGTCAGTTAGTTTGCCAACGTGAAAACCAAAACGTTGTTCAAATCGAATGGCTCTGAACACGCGGCTTGGGTCTTCAACAAGGCTCAGATTATGAAGTACCCGCACTACTTTTTCTTTGATATCTTGATAAGCACCAAAAAAATCAATCAATGTTCCAAACCGGTCACCATTGAGATGAATAACCAGAGTGTTAATTGTAAAATCACGACGATACAGATCTAGTTTTATGGAACTTTTTTCTACTGTCGGCATAGCAGCAGGTGATGCATAATGTTCTGTTCGGGCAGTAGCAACATCAATTTTGAAACCATCTGGAAAAATTACGACAGCCGTGCCAAATTTTTCATGTGCATGAATTCTGGCATGCGCCTTTTTGGCATATTTTCTGGCAAATAGGATACCATCACCTTCGACAACAATATCTATGTCTTCATTTTTTCGACCCAGGAGCAGGTCCCGAACAAAGCCCCCAACCAGGTAGGTATTATAAGACATATCCTCTGCAATACGACCAATATCTTTCAAAATATGCTGGAATCGTTTGGATAATCGTTCTTGCATTATATGGGTGACTTTTCGTGTTCGTACTGTGCTGGACTCCCAATTTTCTGGGCTTTGGTCTGGAAGCACACCAGTATGGCTAATCATCACATTGAATAAATCGGTTCGTGTGATAACCCCCACAACATTGCCTTCATCAACAACAGGCAATAGTCTTTGTTTATTGCCTATCCAACGTTCTTGAATCGCAGCAAGATCGGCGTCTGGAGCTACATGTTCGTTTTCTGATGACATATATTCATGAACCTGAACATTATCCAGATGATGATGCAATGATTTTTCAACAATTTGTCGAGAAAGTATACCTCTTAATATTTCTTTGTCTTCAGACTGCCTTGTGACAACAAGGGCGTTTATATTATATTTATCTATAATATTTTTTGCTTCAGTCATGTTTGCATTTTCAGATATTGTGTAAGCTGGTGATGACATCAATGCACTGGCCTGACGAGAATGCACTTTTAAATATAAGGTATCAATCAGTTTACGTTTTACCTGTGCCAGGGGTTGATCTTTAATACTGGCTGATGCTGCTGTTGAATGACCGCCGCCATCAAACGCGCGAATCACAGCGCCGACATCAACTTCAGATATTTTACTTCGTGCAATCAAGTAAATACGAGAGCCCATACGTGCCAATACAAACAGCGCATTGGCATTTTCCATTTTCATCAATTTTTGAACAACCAGCGCAAGCTCTCCCACGTATTCTTCAGTTGAAACCATTGTGATCATTATTTCAATGCCATTGATGTTATGACATTCAACCGAATGAATCATGTCATTTAATAATGCAACCTGCTGATGCGTTATTTCTCTGGATAACATGCTGGAAACAATGTCTAAATTCGCGCCCCGCGATAAAAGATACGCACCTGCTATCATGTCTTCAGGTGTTGTAGATAAATAATTGAAAGATCCTGTATCTTCAAATAAACCCAAACACAAAATTGTGGCTTCTTCATCATTTAATTCAATGTGTTTCTCCTGTAGCACCTCTGTCATAATTGTAACATTTGCACCAGTTGGACGACATCGCTCATATGTGCCAACAATATCGTTATCTGTAACCGGATGATGATCATAAATATGTATGTCTAAATTTGGCCGGTCTATTATTTCGGCAAAAGGGCCAATGCGGGATGTCTGACGTGTATCCACCAATATCAGACGTTCTATTGAGTCAAAATCTGTGGACTTTATAGAGCCCATATTAAATAAATAAACCATTGAATTAACAAAGAAATCTCTCGAATTCTTTTCTGAAGATCCAGGAAACACAACTTTTGCGTCTGGATACAGTTTTTGCGCAGCCAGCATGGATGCAATGGCGTCAAAATCTGAATTCACATGTGTGGTTATAATTGAGATAGGCGTTGACATAATAAAATTCCTATTAAAAAAAAGTGAACTGTATCACAATATGCGTGTGCCTGGCAAATTAAAATCATGTTAATAAATAATTCCATCATGAAAAATATGGATTTACAAAAACAATTGGTTCAATATGAACAATCCGATCGGCATCCTTCATAATGCAGGAATATTAAAAACCAGCAATGGGACATTTGGGCGTCAAGCTCAGGAATGTTTTGTTTGTATATTTGGCTTTGACCAATTAATTAAATTTGGATTCTACTTGTATTATTTATAAAAATATTATACTTTAACAAGATTAATTATAAATTTTAGGAGAATCTTGCCATGAAATATACAGTAGCAGTGGGGCAATATGAAAAGCCTCTCGAATCAGTTCGCAGCATTGTAAATGCCTGTGATGGTTTAGCCAATATGCCAAATAATCCACATGTATACATTAAGCCCAACATTGTTTTTTGGACACGCTCGGTGGATTTCCCCAAATGGGGCGTTATTACAACATCTCGAACAATCGAAGATATGGTTTGTGTCTTAAAGGATCATGGGGTCAATAACATTACAATTGGTGAAGGCACTGTTGTTGCCAACCCGAAAGACAGAGAAACAGCACAGCATGCATTTCAATCCTTAGGTTACGAAACATTGAATAAACGTTATGGCGTTAAATATATCAATGTATTTGATCGTCCTTTTGAAGAAGTTGATCTTGGTGATGATTTCAAGCTAAACTTTAACAAAGATCTAATAGAATCCGATTTTGTCGTGGATATTCCAGTCATGAAATCCCATAATCAAACAGTTGTCAGTCTGGGGATTAAAAATTTAAAGGGCTGTATTGATATCATTTCCAGACGCAGGTGTCATAGCGCGAACCCGGATAAAGACCTGAATGCCTGGGTATCTCGTCTGGCAGATAAAATGCCCCCCATTTTTACATTATTGGATGGTATTTATACCAACGAACGCGGGCCTTCAATTGATGGTCGGATTCGGCGAAGCAACATATTAGCGGGCTCATCAGATATTTTGTCAGCGGATCTTGTAGGTGCTAAACTTTTAGGTCATGATCCTTCAAATGTTCCCCATCTGGTACATGCGGCAAACAATCGGTCCAGGCCCCTTGATTTATCTGATATTGAGATTGCAGGAGAGTCCATTGAATCGCTGGCATCATTTCATGATTATGATTTTAAATACCATGAAGATGACAATTGTTGTCTGCCAATTCCATTGGCCAAACAAGGCATTCAAGGTGTTTTTTATCGAAAATTCGATCTGTCAATGTGTACCTATTGTTCTGGTATCAATGGCGTGGTACTGTCTGCAATTCGATACGCCTGGAAAGGAAAACCCTGGGACAAAATTGAAGTGCTGACTGGCAAATCAATGAAACCAACACCTGGCATGAATAAAACAATTCTATTGGGCAAATGCATGTACAAGGCCAACAAGGATAATCCTGATATCAATGAATTGATTGCAATTAAAGGGTGTCCGCCCAATCCTGAGGAGGTTGTCAAAGCGTTACACCAGGCAGGAATTGATGTTGATCCTGGCTTGTTTCAAAATCTCGATCAAATGCCAGCTTTTTTTATGGGAAAATATGCGGATAAACCCGAGTTTGATCCCAAATTTTTCACTGTGGAATAACATCGTATGAATTATAAAATATTTGGGACATTGTTTGTCTCGATTTTTTCAGTGATTCTGGGCGTAGGTATAGTAACCCCATTACTCCCAGTATTTGCACATGATCTGGGTGCTGGTGGATTTTGTATTGGTATGATATTTGGTTCATTTTCTTTGAGCAGAACCATATTTTTGCCAGTATTTGGGAATTTATCAGACCTCAAAGGACGCAAGCCTTTTATCATCAGTGGTCTTTTGTCATATGCAGTGATTTCAATCGCTTTCATGTATGTAAATGATCCTTTCCTTCTAATTGTTTGTCGTTTTTTTCAAGGGATTGCATCTGCAATGATCCTGCCTGTCGTACAGGCCTATGTTGGAGAAATGACTCCCAAAGGACAGGAAGGTTTTCAGATGGCATCATTCAACATTTCCATGTTTGCCGGTCTGAGTATTGGACCAATTCTGGGGGGATACATTCAGGATCAGTGGAACCTTCAAAGTGCGTTTGTTTTAATGGGAATTCTTGCTTTTGCCAGTTTTCTTGCCGCATTGGTATTTTTGCCATCATCAGAAAATGAACGATATCGAACAAAAAGAAAAGAGAAAGCGTCATGGAAACATTTGTTAAAAAATTCCGAGATTATCGGATTGTTTTCATTTCGTTTTGCATATACCACCTGTATTGGAATCATATGGGGTTTTTTGCCGGTTTATGCAAATGCAAATTTTAATTTGAGTCATACAGAAATTGGTATTTTGATCATGCTGGGGGTTTTTATCAGTGGTCTGTTTCATGTTCCCATGGGGTATCTGGCAGATCGTATTGATCGAAATATCATGGTTATTCTGGGCGGCGCAATTGTTGCTTTATCCATTTTTTCAATGGATCTGGCATATAATTTTTGGAGTCTGTTTGCAATCAATTTTTTGTTTGGCATTGGTGGAGGAATATCAATGCCTGCTGTTACAGCTAGCGCTGTCGTACAGGGAAAAAGGATGCAAGTCATGGGTTCGGTAATGGCTTTACTTACAATGGGCCACAGTCTGGGTATGATGTGCGGCGCATTGCTTGCAGGCGTTATTATGGAATTTCACCGACTTCAAGCATCGTTTTATATTGGCGGTTGGATTATGATTGTATCCTTGATCATCTTTTTTTGTGCATTATTTTCAAATAAATAATTTTTTTAATTTTATATGGAAGGAATAAATCAACGTGTTTTTCAATATCCTGGAACGAATGTTTGGCAGTAAAAATGACAGAGAAATAAAAAAAATTCAACCCCTGGTATATCACATCAATGAATTTGAACAAACAATGATGGCGCTTGATGACGAATCTTTGGGGAAATTGACTTTTAAATTTAAAGAACGAATCAACAATGGAGAATCCATCGACAGTATTCTTCCTGAAGCCTTTGCTGCTGTTCGGGAGGCATCACGACGCGCATTAGAAATGCGTCATTTTGATGTTCAGTTAATTGGCGGGTTTGTTCTTCACAATGGCACTATTGCTGAAATGAAAACTGGTGAGGGAAAAACACTTGTGGCCACATTGCCAGTTTATCTCAATGCCTTGACAGGAAAAGGAGTACATGTGGTAACTGTCAATGATTATCTGGCCAAACGAGATACCGACTGGATGGGCACAATTTATCGATTCATGAATTTAAGTGTGGGTACTATTGTTCAGGGGATGGACGAATTGGCCAGAAAAGAAGCCTATGGGGCAGATATCACTTATGGTACAAATAATGAATATGGTTTCGATTACCTGAGAGACAATATGAAATTTTCGATCAAGGAGTTGGTTCAACGAGAATTGAATTACGCCATTGTTGACGAAGTTGACAGTATTCTCATTGATGAAGCAAGAACCCCCTTAATTATTTCAGGGCCAGCAGAACAATCCACGCATTTATACAGCAAGGTCAATGGCATTATTCCCAATTTAAAAAAAGATGATGACTACACCATAGATGAAAAAGCGCGCAGCGCTGTGCTTACTGAAGATGGTGTTGCCAAAGCTGAAAAATTGCTTGATATAGACAATCTTTACGATCCAAAATATATTGAGCTTTTACATCATGTCAATCAGGCCTTAAAAGCCCATACATTGTTTAAACGTGATGTTGATTATGTTGTGAAAAGTGGTGAAGTTGTCATTGTGGATGAATTCACAGGGCGATTGATGGCCGGCAGGCGTTATAGTGATGGCCTTCATCAGGCATTGGAAGCCAAGGAGAGTGTTAAAATTGAAAATGAAAATCAGACGTTGGCATCAATCACATTTCAAAATTATTTTCGTATGTATGACAAACTCGCTGGCATGACTGGTACAGCAGATACTGAAGCTGCGGAATTTAAAAAGATTTACAACCTTGATGTATTGGTCATCCCCACCAACAAAGAAATGATTCGTGAAGATTATCCAGATTCCATTTATAAAACAAGTGATGAAAAATACGAGGCCGCTATTCAAGAGATTCAAAAATTGAATGATAAAGGACAGCCTGTTCTTGTGGGTACAATATCAATTGATGTTTCTGAAGAACTCAGCGCAAAACTTCGTAAAAGAGGTGTAAAGCATGAAGTTCTCAATGCCAAAAATCACAAAAAAGAAGCCGCAATTATCAGTAACGCCGGACAAAAAGGTGCGGTAACGATCTCTACCAATATGGCAGGTCGTGGAACAGATATTGTTCTAGGTGAAGGTGTAAAGGCGTTGGGCGGATTACATGTATTGGGAACAGAACGTCATGAAAGCCGACGTATTGATAATCAGCTTCGTGGTCGATCTGGACGTCAGGGCGATCCGGGCTCGTCAAGATTTTACTTATCCCTTGAAGATGATTTGATGCGAATTTTTGGCGGAGAACGTATCCAGGGGCTCATGAATCGAATTGGCATGGAGGAAGGTGAACCCATTGAACATCGACTGATCTCAGGAGCTATCGAGCGCGCACAGCGGAAAGTTGAAGGACATCATTTTGATATTCGTAAACAATTGATTGAATACGACGATGTCATGAATCAGCAGCGTGAAGTTATTTATCGGCAGCGTCAGGAAGCCTTACGCGGCGACAACCTGAAACCCGCTATTATTGAAATGATGCAAGGCATTATTGAAAGCATTGCAGATGAATTTGCAAATGATAGGTTAACTGCTGAAGAATGGGATTGGCAGGCATTGAATGATGAATTTTATCAATACTTTAATTTCAGGGTGCATCCAGATAAAATTACACTCAATAACCTGACTACTGAAAATTTTTTCGATTATCTCTATACAGAAACGATGGCAATGTATCAGAAAAAGGAAATGGAATTAGACCCGCGTGAATTCAGGAAAGTCGAACAACTGGTCATGCTTCAAACAGTGGATCGCTTTTGGAAAGACCATTTACTTCAAATGGATCATCTCAAGGAGGGCATTGGCCTTCGTGGATATGCACAACAAAACCCATTAATTGTGTATAAAAAAGAAGGCTTTGAAATGTTTCAGGAAATGATATATCAAATTCAAAAATCCATTATCAGTGTTTTGTTTCGCGTTGAGCGAATAACAACCAATAGCCTGGAACGATATGCCCAGAAAGAAAAGAAAAAGTTAACCTATTCATCAGGAAAAGAACCCGCCAAAAACGAACCTGTGAAACGTACAGATAAAAAGGTTGGGCGTAATTCCCCCTGTCCATGCGGCAGTGGCAAAAAATTTAAAAAATGTTGCGGTACAAAATAATGAATCAAATTTACATGATAAGAAAAGAATTATTTTGGATTATCCTTTTCATTTTTGCAGCAAGTGTTATTCATGCAAAGATTCCTGCACACATTCATTTTCAGGGAATGCTGACAGATAACGCAGGAAAACTAATTGAAAAGGGCCAACATGTCCTGATTTTTTCAATATGGGATCAACAGTCACCATCTAATAAAAGCCCCTTATGGCAAGAACGTCATCTGGTAACTGTTGAAAATGGTGTTTACAACGTTCTTTTGGGGTCACACATTCCATTCGATGACCCGGATCAAAAGCCATCAACTGTTGATGGTCTCAGTTTTTCGGTGCCTTACTTTATGGATATTCAATATCAAGAACGATCATTGACATCCAATGGCAAGCTATTTCCCTTGACCACAGTATGGACTTCTTTTCGTTCTAACACATCTGAAGGCCGACTGGTAACAACTATCAAGAAAGACCATGCTATTTTGTCCAATGATGACATTGTTTTTGCGCAAAGTGGTAGTAAAATAACCTTACCCAAAGCGTCAAACAATAAGGGTCGATTGCTTACAATTAAAAAAGCAGACAATCAGAAGAAAGGCGTATTCATTCATTGTGTAGACAGGGATCAAATCATTTCACCGCAAACAGCACATGCTGCGAGTTGTCCTGTTACATTAACACAGGCTTTTGAAGAACTTTCCCTGGTCAGTGATGGCAACATGTGGTGGGGTATGGGACAGCACTATATTTCAATGGATCAAATCGACTTGACTGATCGAATAACTTCAACAGAAATCAAAAATGGCAGTATTACGAAATTGGATCTTTCACCCGAGGCAGGCATTGCCTATGAACAACTTTCGCTGTTAAAATCCATTCAGGGAAAGGATATTGCTGAAAAATCCATACAATCATCACATATTCAATCTCAAAGCATCGCAAATATTCATATTGCAGACAGTGCCGAAATCGCATATTCAAAGTTAGCCTTATGTGGACATATTGGTTATTCAGATTTAACGCCTGAAAGTGTTGATACAAAAATCATCAAAGATGGCAGTATCAGTGATGCCGATATTGCTGATAATGCCCAAATTCAATATAAAAAGCTCAACCTTGCAAGAGCCATACAGCATCAAGACTTGAAGTCCAATTCAGTGGACTCGGAAATTATTCAGAATAAAACCATACGTGATATTGATATTGCAAACAATGCACGCATTCAATACGAAAAACTCAAATTGACAGATTCCATTCGAACCATTGATATTCGAGATCAAACCATTACACCCTCAAAACTCAATCATATTCATTCGATGGGACAGAAACATCAGGCGCTTACATCTGATGGTACAGGTGGATTTCAATGGAAACATATGAATGTATTAGATCATGTTTACATTGTTGGCGCGGGAAGTGTTTATGAAACCATTAATGATGCCTTGTCAGCAGCGAAAAGGCATCAGGAACCTGCTGTGATTAAAATAGGGCCGGGGGTTTACAATGAACAGGTGATAACGCGATTTAAAACATGCATTGAAGGTGCTGGTGAGGAGCTTACTGTTATTCGATTTCATGGTGGCGAGCAAGGCACATCGGAAAGCGCAACAGTTGTGGGATATAGCGATGTTGAATTGCGTAATCTTACAATTATCAGTGATGCTTCAACAACCAAATTACCCAATGCTATTGGTTTGTTTAACCTGTCGTCAGTGCGTATCAAGGATATAACAATCAAAGCGTTTGGAGGAACAGCTTATAATTATGGCATTTACAACGATCGCTGCTTACCTGTTCTGTTTGGTGTAAATGTTCGTGTTCGTTCAACTGTTACTGAAGAAAGCTGGAATTATGGAATATACAATGAATTTTCTGATGCACATATCGAAAATGTAAATATTCAGGCCTGGGGTGGGGATCGAACCTTTGGGCTTGCAAATAAAAGCTCATTTCCTGTGATATTTCATACACATATTACTGCCAGTGCCGGTGTGATGAAAAATCGCGGCATATGGAACGAATCATCTTCGCCGAAAATTTTATTTTCAGAAGTTATCGTTTCTGGTGTCTGTCATGATAATTTTGGCATTGAAAACTATAACAATTCATCGCCTATAATTAAAGATTCAATGATAAAAGCTGTAGGACTGACCAGTTATGGTTTGTACCAATGGGGAAGCTCACAAGATGCCATTCGGATTTATTCATCAAGCCTCTTTGGTGAAACCAACTGCATTTATGGCAGTAACGCTCAATTTTTGATTGCCAATTCACAGCTTGAGGGCAGCATTAGTGCAAATGTTCGATGTGTTTCATCCTTTGATCGGGATTTTTTCCCCCTTGACACAAACTGTCTGTCATCACAATAATAATACATGCTTTCTATATTGAAGATTGTTCTGGCATAAATCTTGCTTTAACAATCTATTTTTATTGAATAAGTTATAATTTAGAGGATTTCGCGCATGGAAAACAATAATGACACGCCAAATATTCTGCTTGTCGAAGATAGTTCGATGATAAGGAAATATTTCCATAAGGTATTGGCGCCATTGCGCATGAACATTTTGGAAGCGGCTGATGGCTTAATTGCATTGCATTTAATTGAGGAGAATCCATTTGATTTAATCATAACAGATATCGATATGCCGAATCTGGATGGTATAGAATTGTGTCAACAATTAAAAAAGAAACCTGACACACGATCCATACCAATTATTATGGTAAGTTCTCTTGATTCTGATGAAGATATTGATCGCGGATTTCAGGCTGGGGCATCTGTGTATTTATCAAAAACAGATATTCAGGATCGTCTCTGCGTTTCTGTTGAAGATGTTTTGTCCAAAACCAGCCAGCGAAAAAGGCAAATCATATTGGTTGTCGATGATTCACATATCATTCGTTCAATCGTGGAAACCGGGTTGAGTCAGGCTGGATTTCAGGTGGTTACTGCGGTGCATGGGATGGAAGCCCTGGATATCATTCATGAAAAAAAACCTGACTTGATTCTAAGCGATATTGCCATGCCAGTAATGGATGGTTTTGCGCTGTGTCGCGAAATTCAATCTGATGAAACATTGAGGTTGTCTCCTTTTGTGGTCATGAGTACCAACAGTGAAAGGGGACATATGAAACGAATGCTTGAAATTGGTGCTGCAGCCTATATTGTCAAACCATTTAATATTGATCAGCTTGTTTTTTTAATTGAAAAGATTCTGTCAGATCATTTCATGCTGTTACTCAAGGAAAAAGAACGTCTGGACCTTGAACGAAACACCATGCTATCGAGCATTACAAGTTTAAGCACTGCACTGGAGGCCAGGGATGCTTATACAAGAGGGCATTCTGAGGCAGTTGCCAAAATCATTACTGGAATGATAGCGATGACAGGCGCCAGTGATCAGGAAGTTGAAAGCGCTATAATTGGCGGGAAACTGCATGACATTGGAAAAATTGGCGTGCGAGATTCTGTATTGCTCAAGCCGGGTAAATTGACCATTGACGAATATAATCAAATCAAGCAACATCCGATAATTGGTCGGGATATTCTCCAATCCATACCCAGTCTTTCAAATGTCATGGATATTGTCTATCATCATCATGAACGCTTTGATGGCAATGGCTATCCAGAAAAGCTTAAAGGAAATGAGATCCCACTTTGGGCAAGAATAACTGCGGTAGCAGATACCTACCATGCTTTGACAAGTGATCGACCCTACCGGCAGGGCATGCCCAAGGAAAAGGCTTATGAAATATTAAATGATATTAAAGGAACGCAGCTTTGCCCGGATTGTGTGGAACTGTTTTTTAAATGGCATAATCAGTCTTGATCTGCCCTAGATTTTGATGAATTAATCCAATCAATAATTTCTTTGAACTGAAATTTTTTCAGAAGCTGTTCGAGATAGCGGATAAATGCCATAAATTCCGACTGCCTTGTTTTGAGCTGTTCCATCATGTTCTTGATTTCACTATACGCGCCCTGGCGCGCCAGTCGAATCAATTCCTGTAAAAAATTTTCATCTGGCAACTTATCCGGTTGAGAGACAACTGGTAAGTCATCATTATGATCGAATAGATTGGGTGCGATCTGTTCAAACAGTTCCATCAGGCTGCTGATCCGAATTGGTTTTGAAAGATAGGCATCAACATCACAGGCAATAATTTGATCTTCATGATCAGATTTTGCATCAGAAGACATCACAATAAAAATAATGTCATGAAATGAAGTATCCTTTCGAATGATTTGAATCGCTTCAAATCCATTCATATCCGGCATATTAATGTCCATCAGAACAACATGCGGTTTATTTTCATTAATTTGATCTATCGCTGATTGCGCACTATCCGCTTCATGAATGATAATTTTTGGAAATTGAGACAACATTTTTTTGAGCAAAAACCGATTGACTGCAATATCGTCAACAATCAGAAGATGTATGGGCTCGTCAATGCGATTGCAGGATATTTTTGTACTGGCAAGACTGATATCTGAATCATTGGCAGGAATTTCAAATATTTCATGAATTTGCGACAATAAGTTTTCACCCGCTCTTTGAATACTCTCAATCATTTCTTTATGCTGGGGTTTTAGCGAGTTATCTTTGGTCAATATTTGTGTTAAACCCAGTATGATATTTAATGGTGAAAGTAATTCATGGGTTACTGATATGTTTTTGTTTTTTTTTGACATGATTTAATTACCTGATAGATTATTGTTTACGCTTGTAAGGGACAGTCCTCGAACGATATTGGTGGCGTCATAAAAGCAATATTTTGTGCCCGATTTCATCACCGCTTATGTGATTTAATTCTTTATGACTTCATCTTGTTTAAATAGCAAATTAAGCATGGTGGTGTATCAGCAAAACGTGATAGTTCGGATAGAATATTTCCCTCTGTAATATTGAATTTTATTTTTTTTCTTTTATTAAAGAATTTTGGGAGCTTATTAT
>Ga0272440_1000918_pt1 | contig 24660 bp, 21 predicted proteins | sample SSMMMBAug17_FD_192440 | JGI IMG/M metagenome (GOLD analysis project Ga0272440, IMG submission 192440) | Marine sediment archaeal communities from Little Sippewissett salt marsh, Falmouth, MA, United States - SSM-MMB-Aug17 | ecosystem: Environmental > Aquatic > Marine > Wetlands > Sediment ...
GGAATTCTCTGAAAATAAGTTCCCCATTTAAAAATGCTTGACTGTTCAACAATTTAAAATCAAGCATATGCGTACCAAACTTTTCATTTTTGTTTTTGAACCAGGATTACACTGAAGAAGATGAATTAATTTCATCTTCTTCATCTTCTTCAGTGTAATCCTGGTTCAAAAACAAAATAAACAATTAATTATTAAATGAGGAACTTATTTTCAGAGATTTCCTAAATCAATCAGAGATAATATAATTGCCTCTATATATACAAATATCAAAAAAGTTAGAAGTCTTGAATTACCTGTTCTCGAAGTTTGGTCAATTCGTTTTCTAATTCATGCACACGAGATTCCGCTTTATTTGCTCTTGATTTCTCCATAACAGCACGTGATTCCGCTTTATCTGCGCGTGATTCCGCTTTATCTGCACGTAATTCCGCTTTTTTACGTGCATCTCTTTCTTTTTGATATTGTACCATAACGTATTCACGATAGACACTGTCGTCAATTAAATCTATCATACGCTGTCGATTATAAAGATCTTCTTCTCTGAATTTGAACTTGTTCAGCACTTTTGAGTGAATTACCCCCTCATGATCCGGTTTCAGTTTTTTATAAACACCGCTGGGATCTAAATAATAGAAAGCAGTTTCATCGCCCATACGATCTAAAATGTAGTATTCCTTAACCCCAAATTTTTCATATTCGTGTTTTTTGACAACAGTATCTCGCTCAACAGCTGCTTTGTCTGAATCAGATAAAAATTCAAAACAGATATCAAAACAGCCACAATAGGTTTTGTCAAAAGGCGCCATTTGATTGGGATTATTTTTATGAATAAACGCAAGATCCGGTTTTCGGATACTTGTGTGATTATCAAATCTCAGCTTGAAACCGGTTTCAAGACCAATCAGCATGCCTTCATCAAAAGTGTCGAAATATTCAGTTAACAATCTCCATAACCAGGAATACATCTCAAAAGATTCTCTATCAGGCATTGGTTTCTCCTCCAGACGTCCATTATTCCATTCCAAAGAAACATCTGACATCTCATAATATGTTGACCAGTAATCTTCTTCAGATACAAACTTGCCATCAAAAGGACTTTTATAAATATCAGTTTCGGTTCTATTGATTACAGGCAGCCAGATTTGATTAACATGCTTTTGTTTTTCAATATTAAAATGATTGACCGGTCCAAAAAAGAATGGATAATCTTGCTTTTCCTGTATTGATGTGGAAACATGCGTATTCATAGGATCTCCTTTTTTATCATAAACATATAAATACATTAAATTCAAATATCAATATATCTGTTTTTGAAGTTTGGTCAACTCGTCTTCTAATTCATGTACACGTGATTCTGCTTTATCTGCACGTAATTCTGCTTTATCTGCGCGTAATTCCGCTTTTTTACGTGCATCTCTTTCTTTTTGATATTGTACCATAACGTATTCAAGATAGACACTGTCGTCAATTAAATCTATCATACGCTGTCGATTATAAAGATCTTCTTCTCTGAATTTGAACTTGTTCAGCACTTTTGAGTGAATTACCCCCTCATGATCCGGTTTCAGTGTTTTATAAACACCGCTGGGGTCTAAATAATAGAAAGCAGTTTCATCGCCCATACGATCTAAAATGTAGTATTCCTTAACCCCAAATTTTTCATATTCGTGTTTTTTGACAACAGTATCTCGCTCAACAGCTGCTTTGTCTGAATCAGATAAAAATTCAAAACAGATATCAAAACAGCCACAATAGGTTTTGTCAAAAGGCGCCATTTGATTGGGATTATTTTTATGAATAAACGCAAGATCCGGTTTTCGGATACTTGTGTGATTATCAAATCTCAGCTTGAAACCGGTTTCAAGACCAATCAGCATGCCTTCATCAAAAGTGTCGAAATATTCAGTTAACAATCTCCATAACCAGGAATACATCTCAAAAGATTCTCTATCAGGCATTGGTTTCTCCTCCAGACGTCCATTATTCCATTCCAAAGAAACATCTGACATCTCATAATACGTTGACCAGTAATCGTCTTCAGATACAAACTTGCCATCATAAAGACTATTGTCAAAATCTGATACAGTCGTTCTTCCTGTGCCAGGAAACCATTTTTTTTGATAGTGTTTTTCTCGATCCAATTGCGTGACAGGTTTATGAAAAAATGGAACCACCTGGTTATTTTCCAGTATTGTTGGGGAAAATGCAGTATTCATAATATTTTCCTATCTTCAAATACATAACATGATATTATTCAGCGAGTTTCTCTTTCTTTCGTCTAAATCCATAAACCACACCCATATTAAAAGTCTCAGTGCCTTTTGGAAATTTCATTGCCATCAAAAAGTCATTGACCGATTGCGCCACCTTGCCCATTTTGGCAAGTACAAGGCCGCGATTGTAATAAGGTTTGGCAATTTTAGGATTGATTGAAATTGATTTTTCGTAATTACGAAGCGCCTGATCCAAATTGCCCATATTGAAATATGCAACCCCCCTGTTATTATATGCTTTATCATTATTGGGTTTTAAACGAATGGATTTTGAAAAATATTCAATAGCTGTATCTGGATCTCCCTGATAATACAAAGCCAATGCAATATTAAAATGAAGAACAGCACTTTTAGGGTCAGATTTCAATGCTTTCATATAATCAGAGATGCCTTCTTTCAAGTGACCTTTCTGACACAACAACAAACCTCTATTGAACAAGGCCTTGTTATTTTCCGAATTGATCGTGATCGCAGTTGAAAAATCTTTAAAAGCAGCTTCAATTTCATCAGCATTGAAAAAAACTGTTCCACGATTATTGTAGGCTCTGTCATCTTTAGGATTGTTCTGAATGACCTTTGAAAAAGATATGGCGGCATCTTTATTTTCATTATGACAGTAATAAAGCAAGCCGCGATTATAAATTACATAAGTTTCATCGCCTTCAAGTTTGACTTTCTTAGATAATCTGATGATATCTTTCTTGTTTTCTCCCTGATATTGATACATGAGTCCCACATGCTGACGAGAAGGATCACCTGCAAGGCTCATTTGAGTAAAATTTTGAAAAGCATGTTTAACATTGGAACTTTTGGAGTTGAGCTTCATTGCCTCACAAAAATCTTTGAACGCGTCATCAATATGATTTCGCTTTTTATTAACATATCCTCTATTATAGAATGCTTTCTCATCTTTGTTCTGACAGGCGATTGCTTTTGAAAAGTCTGCATGTGCAAGCTGTATCTGTCCAGCTTTTGCCAAAATAATGCCGCGGTTGTTGTATGCCTTGTAATAACGATCATTTATTGTTATGGCTGAGGAATAATCAGTGTAAGCTTCTTTTGTTTTTCCAATGTTAGAATATGCAACCCCGCGATTGAAAAAAGCCTGTTCATTACTTTTGTTGCAGGCAATGGCACGGCTATAGTGTCGAATAGCAGTGATATGATCCCCTTTTTCCAGATATGCCACACCAAGATTGTAATGCGCTTTGTCGTAATTGGGATTAAGTTGAATAGCTTTTGCAAAATATGTGAGTGTGTTTTTGTTGTCCCCTTTTAGATAATATGCAACACCCAGGTTATAGTAGGCTTTATCAAATTCAGGATTCACCTTCAAAGCCTGATGATAGTCCTCAATTGCCCAATCATAATTACCCTGCTCGAAATACACCAGGCCACGATTGTTGTAAGCCTTATCAAAATTTGGATTTATTCGAATTGCGCGAGAGTAATCATCAATGGCGTGTGCATAATCTTTTTTACCATAATAGGCTAGCGCTCTATTATAAAACAAATTTGAATCGTTGTGACGCAGTTCAATTACTTTTGTCAGGATCTTGATAGCGATATCAAATTTGCCCTCACTCATACTGTTGACCGCTATTGTAATTAATTGGTTAATTTTTTTTTTAATATTTGATTGCATAATCGTGCCTTTGTGTTGACAACTGTATAAAAATAAACAATTGTCTAACTTTTTTAAGTTAGGAATGCTCTGAAAGGAACATGCTCATTTTTCGTGATCGTACAAAAAATAAGGTCGTGTAGCGACGTAGCATGCTAAGTCTCAGCAGTACAATTACCTCAAAACGAACAATATCAATAAATGGGGAAGTTATTTTTAGATCATTCCTTATCAGGTAGTCTTTTTTTTTATCCTACGAATACATATATATTTTTTTTTGGAATAAGTTACATTGATAACATATTCAGTAATTACTGACAATAGTATTAAATAATTTAAGCGAAAAAATTTTTTTCTTGATCAAAAAAAGAATAACTTTTATATTATTTTATTTTAAAAATAATCAATGAAAGATATTATCTTACAAGGATGATTCGAACCTAAAATAAGGAAAAGTGTATGAAACGTATTCTGTTTGTAGATGATGATGTTACCGCGCATGCCTTGCTAAAAGGCATGCTTCCTGACTGGGAGATATTATCTGCCCATTCGGGTGCTGAAGCTTTGGAAATTTTGTCGCAAGAATATGGATTGATAGTCATTACTGATATTCATATGCCCAAAATGGATGGTATCACACTGCTAAAAACAATTCGAAAAGAATATCCCATTGTGCAGGTAATTGTTCTTTCAGCAACTGATCAGTCAAATAATTTACTGGAAGCTTATCAGGCAGGTGCCAATGATTTTATTTCAAAACCGTTCAAACGTGATGAAATAATTGAAGCATTGATAAATACAGAACGAAAAATTGATCGATGGAAAAACGCCATGAGCGATATTTTTGATAAAAAAGGAAAAAATTGGTAAGGCTACAAACTATAGATCACTTTTAGCGCGCCCACAATCAATGCGATCCATCCCAATAGTTGATGTCCGGTAAAGATTTCATTTAACAATGCAATACCAAAAAGCATGAGAAGAAAACCAATAATCAGATGTTTCATATATCCGCGAACCACTTTTTCCACCCACTCCATCTGATCTTTTGACACTTTCATGGACATGGAACCATCGTTTAAGTGATAAAAAATATCACGAACACGTTTTAGAATTAAAGGAAAGTTTTGAACTTCCTTAAATAAAGACTGTATCAATTGTTCTTCAAAAAAAAGTGCCTGTGGGATATAGACTTTTAATAATGGGAAAATATCTTTTACACTGTTGAAATTTTGAATTTGTGATGTTCCCAACCCTTCAATCATGACACCGGCCCTGATCACATAGACAATATCCTGTGGCAATTTGAATGGAAAAGCCTGCATGGAACCAAGGAGTTCAAACGCAAGATCCTGCATGGTCGAAGAACTGAGATTTTCATCGCCAAAAATATCAAATACACGTTTTGCATATTCCTGTATTTGTGACTGCGGCGCTTCATAGGCAATAATTCCCAATTTTTTACATGCAGCAATGAAACGTTCAAACTCATATTCATAAGCAGCTTTAACCATCTCGATAATCGCTACACGTGTATCGTTTGAGATTCGCTTGACCATACCAAAATCCAACATAACCAGTTTGCCATCAGGATTGATTAAGATATTACCTGGATGCGGATCTGCATGAAACACACCTTTGAGCAGTATTTGAACAATATAAAATCGAACGAGCTGCTCCATGATTCTGTCAAAATTGAACTGATTTTTTTCAATGGTCTTCTCGGGTTTCTGAATCATATCACTTAATCTGATACCGGATTCATAGCTCATCACCAAAGCGTGTTCACTACAGAATTGGCCATATATTTTTGGAAAAACAACGCCTTCTTTTGCATAAATTGTAGAAAATTCACGCAGGTTTTCCAGTTCATTGCGAAGGTCTATTTCAAGCAGAATCATCTCGGAAAATTCCAAAATTAGCGTTTCAATTGAGTTTTTCGTGTAACTAGAAAACATGGGGCTGAAAAATTTGTTCAGAAGACGTAATATTTTGATATCAGCTTTGACTTTTTCTTTTATGCCATAACGTCTGAGCTTAACAGCAACACAAGTTTGATCATCAAGATAGGCTTTATGAACCTGACCGATAGATGCACTGGCAATGGGTATTTTGTCAAAACGAGAAAAGGGATTATCTCGACTAAATGCTTTACTAAAAACTTTGTTGAAAGTTACTGAAGGCATGGGTTCCACTTCATCATGAAGCAGTTTGAGTTTCTGAAGATATTCTTGTGGAAAAAAATCTGCCCGAGTTGCCAATATCTGCGCAAACTTTATAAAACAAACACCTAATTTAACAATTGTTTCTTTGAATTTTTCAGGAGACAGTGGTGTAAATCCTAAAAATCGCTTTCGTTTCATGATGATCAAAAAAACTGTCATCACAAAAGAAAAGATAGCGTATATCCGGCGGGGATTATAAGGAGAAATAATATTCATAAATTGATGTATTTTCGACAGAAGTTGGACTTAATTCAACATATCTTTATGCTGACGACGATACATTTCTTCAGGATTCTGCGCAAATTCCCAACTGGTGATAATACCATAAGCGTTCAAAATTTTTTGAAGTAACTCATAATTCAGGCTGATAGATTCTTTAACCGATTCATAACCACGTTTGGCAGCTTTTCGTCGCTCCCAAAATGCGAGCGGATTCATGTCAAAAAATTTATGGTCATAATCTGTTGGCTCAATTAAAATGATATCCCCTTTAAAACTGGGATCTTTGCGATAAAAATCCATCCCATGCATCAATCGGGTGTGAAGCATAGTCCGAAAAACCTGATTAATCAGCGCATAGAGGCCATCATCTGCAATATTTAACCGATGTTTCCGGTTTTCCCTTTCTGAATAAAGTTCAAAATTAATCGGGCGAAAGGGATTGTAACAAATGACAAGATCTGCCCCCTTGTCAATGGCAACATCCATACTTGCAGTTTTAATCACACCGCCATCAATATAGTCTGAGCCATCGATTCTAACCGGCTTGTAAAAAATGGGGACAGCAATTGATGCCTGCATGCTTTTTGTAATTGTTACGTTATTAATTTCGTCAGGCCCAAAAATAACACGTTCCGCAGTATCCAGTTTTGTTGCTGCAATGTATAGTCGCTTGCCGCGTTTTTCATATAATTCCACGAAATCATTACATAACCGATTTCTTTCAAGATTCATCCGAATCGAGTTTTCAAAATTATCTGTATTGAATATTCCATTGGGAATATAACCCCATGGAATGGATGCATTATGCTGTTTGTCCAGATCGACCTCAGTTGCAAGGGTAAAAATTGATTCAAAATTTTCGTAGATAGGATTGGCAAGGGCAATTAACAGGCGACGCCGAAATTCGGATCTGAAAACGTTGTTCGATTTAAGAAAATGGAATAATGCACGCGGAAACCGCGTGACAAGATCGCCAAACATCATCAAGGGTTTTGATATAAATTCTTTATAATTTAAATAATAGAACTCAGATGCCATAATGGGATCCAACATCCCTTTGCGGCCACTCATACTTTTGGAAATTTCCGATGTTGGAATCCCATTGGCCAAAAATACTGAAAGTATCGATCCTGCACTAACCCCGACATAAATATCAAAATCCCGAATACTTTTATTGATCATGAAATTTGACAAGGCATTCAGACCGCCCAATTTAAATGCGCCTCCGGATACAGCGCCACCAGACAGTACCAAGGCAATTTTTGTATTTGGTTTTGGATTGTTCAAATCACTCTTTTGTACAAAGGTGATTCCCATTAATGCCTCCACATAACTTATTGGCGATCAATATTATTGCTTGATCAGTTATTTATATATGAATAATGCATCTTGATTATGTTATTCCTGAGAAAATATCATTCATAATGAAATTATAACCTCATATAAAACACTAGTTCTATATTACTGTTTTTAATTTTTCGCAAGTATCTTTTTTTCGAGGTCTTATGGAAATCAATTGGAGTTTGAACTTAACAATTAGAATTAATTTAAAAAAACCAACTTAAAAATTTAGATCCAAATTATCAGGCAATCTACATTTGGATCGTCTTTTTAAGTTGGTTAAATTGGAGGGGCTTGTTATTCAGATGATTCACTATCTTGCGCTTTTTTTAGATTTTCCACAATATTGGCCAATTCTTCAACGCGTTTGGTTAATTTTGCAATTTCTTCACCAGTAGGGACACCAAACCGATTAAGCGCATTGGCAATACGTTCTTCAAAACGTTCTTCGAGTTTGTCCCAGACACTTTCTGCAATGGTTCTCGTTCCCTCAATTTTTCCGCCAATTTTTTCCCAAACATTTTCAGCTTTGGCACGTGTATCTCGAACATGGTCTTTAACACGTTCAGTAACATTATCCTTCAAGGTTTCTTTGAGTATATCTTTGACTTTTTTGATCTGATCCATACTCATGTTTTCAAAATCCTGACCCTTTTTTACCAGGTTTTTGAAAAAATTGGATCCTTCTCCATCAGTCATACTCAAAGCTCCGAGACCAGCAAGCCATATTTTGCTTGCTGATTCCTTGATTTCATCGATTAATTTTTCTGTTTTTTCAGGCATTAGACACCTCTTTTATTATATTAGTCTGTCGCATAAGGACAGGAAAGATTTACTCAAAGGGCAAACATGCTTCAGTCACCCAGTCTCGTTCAGCGCAAAGGCTGCCACTTTCCGGAAAAAATAGACTTTCAAAAGTATCGATTAAGCCATCAATTGCATCCGGGGTAACTTTGGCAATATTCGTTATTACGTCATTAAAAACAATGACAGGCGGATATTGTATTTGTTCTAAATATGCTTTAACCTTTTTTAGATTTTGAACAAAAAATAAACTTTCTCTACCAATAACAAATACAATACCTAAACCTGTCAGCCAAATAAATCGTCCAATCTTAAAATTTGAAGAAACATATTTCATCATACGTCCTTTTATTGGTCATGATAACTGACTATTCTCATAGTCATGAATAACAGGATCAATGGCCTGCAAGGAAGACTCCAGCTCCTCGACACGTTTTTTCAAGGCAGCCATTTCTTCTCGCATCCGCCTTACAGGCCCAATTTGATCCAATGAGGATTGAACAAAATTATCAACTTTTTTGTGAACATATCGATCCACTTGATCCACTTTTTGCTGGATATGTTCCACGCTTTCACTGACAGTTTTATTGCCAGCACGAATCAGATCATGCAAAAGATCAATGGATAAAAAGGATTTTCCCTGACGGCCTTCCTCTGAAATAATATACGTTAGAACCTGACCGGTTAAATCTTCTGATGTTTTCTTATCGATCACACGTATATTTTGACCTTCACGAATCCATGATGCAATCTTTTCCAAAGATACATAGGTACTTTCCTTTGTATCATAAAGTTTTCGACTGCCATATCGTTTTATGAGTCTGGCCATGCTTTCCATTGTGTGTATCTCCCTTTATAACACGGATTGATTCAACAATTATGATACTGTTGCAAATTTAGGCATGGACATATAATTATACAGGCCGCCCAATGTCTCCTTTATATTGTTTACAGCCTGGTGATATATGCTGCTTAATTCGGTAACAGACTGTTTTGTTTTCCATTGTGAAACTTTTTCTACAATCTGTCTACTTTCCTGGCTGACTGTCGCAATAGCGCCCAATGATGCCAGCCATGCAGAACGTGATAACTTTACAACATTTACTCTTAAATCATTTATTGAAATCATAAACCCTCCTTATTTAATGTAAGTCGGTTATTGACATAATTGTCATATATTTTATACACGTCGGTCAAAAAGTTTAACCGACAACACGATATTCCTTATATGCACAAGGCCCCCATGTCACATGGTCGGGCATATTCTGCCACTGCGGGACGAGAAAATAATAACATCATGGTAAATTGCATGGCGTTATACATTTCTGTACAAAAGGATATCGTTTCTTTTTCAATTTGTTTTTGATATACTCGAATTTGACCTTTCCGTTGATTTACGTACTTGATCATTGAATTCAGTGAATCTAAAACAGATTGCTCAATGTAGCTGTTCACAGACGTCAATCTTTGGTGGTATACCTGTCTTAACGCCATGAGCTCAGCTATGCGTTTATGAAATTTATTTTGAATTTTCATAATTGTTCTCCTTCATGTTGGCGGTGCATATCACATGCACCAATTTTTTTATCAGGCTCCACCATGATGCCGTGATAATTAAATAATAACGCACTGCGGCATAAATGTCAAGCTTTTTTTCTGCGATGCGGCATTTTAAGTATAACAACTTGATTTTTAAATATTTTTAGAATTGATAATCCATTTCAAAAGGTTGGATTTGTTCCAGGGCTTTTTGTACATTTCTTTTGAAGCTGACACTTGATGAATAACGAATGGCTTGATGATAATGTTGAACGGCTTCTGGAAATTTTTGTTGTCTGGCATAGATTTCTGCCAGTTCATAGTGTGCTTCAGCAAATCGGGGGGCAATTCGAATGGATTCTTTAAAGGATGAAACTGCGTTCGAGAATTGTTGTTTTGCGGCATAAGCCTGTCCGAGTCCACGATGCGCGATAGCAAAATCATAAAACAATTCAATGGAACGTTTATAATAAGATATGGCTTTGTCATAATCCTTCATTGCAAGATATGTGCGTCCTAAATTTGCCAGGGGGATATTTGGGGTGGCATATATCAGGTCATTAAGCGTGTCATTAAAACATTGAATAGCTTTAAGATATTTTTTATTTTCAAGATATGCAATACCAAGATTGTTTATGGCATTTGGATATTCCGGTTTGATCCTGATTGCTTTTTTAAAGTGATCGATGGCCAGATCTGGTCGCTTTTTTCCCAGATAGGCCAATCCCATATCATTTTGAATATATGGATCATGCGGTGCCAATCCTTGTGCTTCAAATAAGGTTCGCAATGCTGAATTGAAATCCCCCTGGCGCAAATAGGCTTCGCCAAGATTTTTAAGCGATTCCGCCTGCTTCTTTTGTACCATATTTCCAGATTGACAGCCCCAACAGAGCAAAAATAACAAGATAGATATGGTTTGAATCAAGTTTAACGTTTTTTGAGTTGAAGACATGTTGCTATTTCCGATGATGTTTTTTCAACAAATTGTTTGAATTTTTCTGGATCTAATGGATGTCCAGGTGCTGGAACAGGCGAATTTTTGGGTGAGATCAACTCCGGAAAATTTTGCAGTTCTTTTTTGGGAATGATTTCGTATTCTGGTAAAAAATTATCTTGAAAATACTGATCCTGAAATCCAGCAAACTTTAGCGCATGCGCTGTTGAATCCAAAACCACGCAATATTGATTATTGATAATGTTTTTATCAATTGCGCATATCATACCAGCCAGACACTCACCACCATGTGTACAGGCAATGTGGCCATTTTTATTGGCCATTATCTGGCAATCCATTATTTGCTGTTCAGTTACCTGCACAACAAAAACATTCTCCATGCCGGACAATTCATTATAACGATTGACTCTATCAATGACCCGAGGCATGGAAACTGGGTTGCCAATCATGGCAGCCTGTGCCACACTTGGTTTCACAGTTACAGCCTTAAAGCGTCGTTTTTGAATATCTTTTTCCTGATAATACCGAAAAACCGGATCTGCATGACTGGATTGAACACCGATAATTCGAGGCAGTTCTTTAATAATACCAGCATTGAAAAATTTGATAAATCCATTCATCACAGCAGTAATGTTGCCCGCATTTCCAATTGGTAAAACAATAGCGACAGATGACAGGTCAAAATCAAAATCTTGTGCAATTTCATAGGAATAGGACTCCTGACCTAATATTCTCCATGCATTTTTGGAATTCAGTAGCGCCACATGATATTGATCAGCAAGGGCTTCAACCACTTTCATGCAATCATCAAAAACCCCTGGGATTTCAAAAACTTTTGCCCCACTGCCCAATGGTTGTGATAATTGTTGGGGAGTGACTTTCTTATGCGGTAATAATACAGCTGTTTTAATATGAGGAGCAAGATATGCCCCATATAAAGCGGCAGCAGCAGATGTATCCCCTGTAGAGGCACAGATAGCAAGTATTTCTGATAATTTTTCCGAACGTATCAAATGGTTTATATAGCTCAAAGCGCATGCCATCCCCCTGTCCTTAAATGATGCGCTTGGGTTTTGGCCATCATTTTTATAATAAAAACGAATGCCCATTTTCTTTTGAAGTATCTCATTGGCTTCAATCATGGGCGTATGGCCTTCGCCCAGGTATACCAGAGAATCTAATGGTAATACTGATCCCAAAAATTCATGATAACGAAAAATACCTTTTAATCCCTGTATGTTCAAGAGTTTTCTATAATTGAATATCTTGTGCCACTGATTAGCTGTCAACTGTTCCAATCGATCTGATTGTTGGTCCTCAATCATCAGCACAGAACCGCATGAAGGACAGGTATATAGAAGGTGATCAATGTCCCAAAGCTTGTTGCAGTGCAGGCAGTGATATTCATATTTGCCACTTTCTTTGGGTATGAGATAGTTTCGGATGTCCTCGGGAAAATCTATTAAATCCATATTTTTTTCCTTTAGTTAAATATCAGATGCTTTCTTTTGCCAATCGTCATTCGTGTTTCTTTTCATTTGTCAGTCTCAATTTTTTGCAATCCATCCATGTATGGTTGTAATGATTGAGGAATAATAATGCTTCCATCAGGCCTCTGAAAATTTTCAAGTATGGCCGCAAAAGTTCGACCAACAGCCAGGCCAGAGCCATTAAGCGTATGAACAAATTGTGTGCCTTTTTTTCCTTCTTCCTTGAACCGGATATTCGCACGCCGCGCTTGAAATGATTCAAAATTACTGCATGAAGAAATTTCACGATATTTATTCTGAGCAGGCATCCAAACCTCAATATCATATGTTTTGGCTGCTGAAAAACCTAAATCACCAGTACAAAGGTTCACAATACGATAGGGTAATTCAAGTCTTTGCAAAATTGTCTCTGCGTTTAATAACAATTTCTCCAGTTCTTGATATGAGGTTTCAGGATGCACAAATTTGACCAGTTCTACTTTATTAAATTGATGTTGGCGAATCAAACCGCGTGTATCTTTTCCATAGGAACCAGCCTCAGCTCTAAAACACGGTGTGTAAGCAGTGTAAAATTTTGGCAAATCTTTTTCAGACAGGATCTCATCACGAAATATATTGGTGACAGGCACCTCTGCAGTGGGGATAAGAAAATAGTCATAATTTTCAAGTTTAAACAAGTCTTCGCTGAATTTAGGCAATTGACCGGTTCCAGTCATCGTAGCCCTGTTTACGATAAATGGCGGGAGGGTTTCAATATATCCATGTTCTTTTGTATGTATATCCAACATAAACTGTATCAATGCGCGTTCTAAGCGGGCACCTTCTTTTAAATATAAAGGAAAACGAGCACCTGTTATTTTCGATGCCCGCTCAAAATCCAAAATATTTAAATCCTCCCCCAACGTCCAATGCGCCTTGGGAGCGAAATCAAATGATTGTGGCACGCCAACTTTTTTTATTTCAATATTTTGGGAATCATCAATGCCCTGCGGAACAGATTCATGCGGGATATTTGGAATTTCAAGGAGTGTATCTTTTATTTTTTTTCCATGTTCAGCAAGCGTATTTTCCATATCTTTGATTTGTTTCGACACTTCTCTCATTTCTAATGTTATCGCAGATGCATCCTCACCATTTTTTTTCATTTTTGCAACCTGACCGGAAACCTCATTTTTTCTATTTCTTAAGGATTCGATTTCAGTCAAGATATTGCGATAATCTGTATCGGTTTGAATAAATAAATCCAGGTCAATTTTTTTAGCTTCACCACGTCTGGCAATACCATTTTTGACCATTTCAATATTTTGACGAATAAATTTAATATCTAACATTTTTATAATTATCCTTTTATATATATTTATTTGGGATCTAATGTTTGATCAAAAGCAATCAGATCATTGGGATGTCCCAATGCAACAACAGTGTCACCTTCATTTAAACAGGTCTTGGAAGATGGATTAAACAGCATTTGTCCATCTTTTTTCTGAATGGCAATTAAAATCAAATTAAATTTTTGTCGAATTCCCGATTCTTGTAATGTACATCCCAAGAGGCCAGAGGTACCCCGAACTTTAATTTGTTCCATCTGGATGTCGTGTTGCTTTCTTGCAAACGCGTAATCTAAAAAATTGAGTACTGTCGGACGAATAATCGCCTGTGCCATTCTAACAGCACCCACATCGTATGGAGAATCTACCCGATCAGCTCCTGCTGCCACCAGAGTTTTTTTTGATGCTTCATGACAGGCACGGGCTACAATATAGAGATCAGGATTAAGTTGCCGTGCAGTCAGCACAAGAAAAACATTATCTGCATCTTCACCCAAAACAGCCACAAGTCCATGCGCATTTTTAATGCCGGCCTTGAGCAATGTTTTTTCCTCTGTTGATGAACCATGTACATAAATAATACCATCTTCCTCCATGACTGGCAATAAATTGAGATCTTGTTCTATTACGACAATTTCTGGAATTTTGGGTGTAAGCTGCTGAAGTAAGACTCGCCCAATCCGACCATAGCCACATATTATATAGTGTTTTTTGAATTTACTGATTTGTTTGTCCAATCTTCGTCTCCCCCATATATCTTTCAATCTACCATCAACAGTAAATTGCACCAGAGTTGACCCAATATATCCAAAAAAACCAACTCCGGTAAGAATCAAAAAGATGGTGAATACATGACCGGTCTGGCTCATGGGTTTCACCTCTCCATATCCGACTGTTCCAATGGTAATCACTGTCATGTAAAGCGCTTCCATAAAGCTCCATTGTTCTATAAGCATATAGCCAGATATGCCACTCCCAAACACAACTATTGTGAGCATTATCATAAATGTCAAGTGAATGTTTCTATCCATTGTTTAAACGTCTACAAAATAATAATAATAAAAAATTGAAGTTAAATTTCAGTATATACTTTTTATATAATGCCATTTTTTTGTTGTTTCTTCAAGCGCTATTTACAAACAAAAAAAATAAGACAAATCTTTCACAATAAAATTAAATTTACGATGCCAATTTTTTTTAATTTTTTATTTGACATACCCATTAATTATAGGATATAAGCGTCCAAAATTAAGGAGGGGTGGCCGAGTGGTTGAAGGCGGCGGTCTTGAAAACCGTTGAGTGTCAAAGCTCCGTGGGTTCGAATCCTACCCCCTCCGCTGTTTAATAATTTTCAATCTGGGAGAGATGGCCGAGCTGGCTGAAGGCGCTCGCCTGCTAAGCGAGTGTGGGGTGAAAACTCCACCGAGGGTTCGAATCCCTCTCTCTCCGTCATTTAATTTAACTCAGAGACTAAATCTCCCTGCACCTGTCCAATCGAGAATCAAGGGTCGCAAACAAAGTAAGAACGTCCGTAATTATTAAAAGCGTCCGTAATCAAACAAAATATCATTAAATGATAAAAACAAACTCATTTTAATAATTTATGCAATTCCCTCTCATATGAACTATATTCAAGTACTCAAAGAAAAATACGTGTTTTTGAGCAAGAGCTGAGATCAAATTTTTTAACCTTTACTTGACAAAATTTGAGAAATTTTTTATTGAGTCAATCTGTTTGAAATTATAAATTTTTTATATGTAGGAAGTACACATTGTTACCAGATGATGAAATAACATCCACCGAACAGTTGCTGACATTAATTCGCAACAATGACGTACAGAATGAGGTCATTGTTGAATCATCAGCTACTGAGTTACCACAGAAGGCCGATCCTGAAGGTGATAGTATCACTATTGGGGTGGACATTCGTGAAAATGACATAATACTTGTCAAAATAGCCACAGCGAGTAAAGGATCGTGGAAATTAATTGACTGCCAGCACTACCAATTACCATCGGCTGCTTCAAATTCCGAGATAGCGGCACCTAAAAGCATTTCAAATTATGTCAAAGGATTTATCGGGGATACAAAACAATATCGACTATGGGCATTTGTTTCTTCTGAAAAAGCGGATGTCAAACATATATTGATTCCGAAAGTTCAGGAAAAACAACTCTCCAATACCATTTTTTGGACAGCTAAAAAGGAAATGGCCTTTGATGAAGAGACTACTTTTATAAATTATGAATTGATTGGTGACATCACACAAAAAGGTATTGGAAAGACATCGGTCATGGTGTACACCATACCAAAACAACAAATTGCATCTCAAAAAGAATTATTCCTTAAAGCCGGTTATTCATTGGCTGGCATATCAACGCCTGAGTTTTCAACTCAAAATCTACTTCGTGGAGACATTCTGTCAGGTTCTGGCGATACTATTGCCACTCTTTGTATTGGCCAATCATATTCCAAGATTAGTGTGTATCGTCGCGGTTATTTAACATTAACACGAAGGATAAAAGCTTGCCTCAACAGCATGTCCGAATCTCTGGTTGACAAGATTAAAGAAAGTTATGGCAATGACATTCAATCAGATCAAATGTTTAGTTTGGATTATGCAAGAGATCTATTACTAAAAAATATTAGCCAGAGCATCCAGCCTGAAATAGAAGATGATGAAAATGCAATTGATCAAAACCAGATTTTTAATGGTATATTTCCTGCTGTAGAACGATTGGCCAGACAGATTGAACGAACATTTCAACATTTCAACACGCTATATTCCGAAGATGTTATTACTCATTTATATATAGAAGGCCCCGTGAGTCGTTTTAGTATAATGACTCAATACATATCGAAGGAGTTGGACTTAAAAGTCTTCCCGCTTGATGTTGTTAGACCGGGCATACCGCAGTTTGTTGACTATAAAGCACAAAACCCTACTGTTACCGGTGAACGCTTTACGCCTGATATTGGCCTGGCCATGTCAGATTATCTGGAATCCGCGCCCAATTTTTTATTTGATTATTTAGACAAAGAGCGAATGAAGCTAAATGAACGAATAAATAAAGGAATTCGTATTGGTCTGACAATAGCAACCATATTATGTTTTTGTTTGCTTCTATTTCAAATTTTTGATTCAAGACAGAATAACCACGAAATAAAAGCCTTAAAAGAAAAACTGACTGCTTGTGGCCCTCGAGTTGATCAGAACTTAATTTTACAAGAAGCGGCACGTATGAAAAATTTGTATAAATCACAGAAAAAAATAGCTGAAAAATATCTGGGATTGGCGACAATTACAGAACTAATTGAAAGAAATCCCAATTATATTCAACTAAATCGAATTCGTTTGGACATCGGTCCATTAGTGGTCAAAAAACGTCGAACAAAATCAGACAAACGCGCTATTATCGAAGGCATTGTTTTTAAAGAAAAGAGAGGTTCACAAGGACGTGATATTTTTGAAACATCGCTTGCAAATTACATTTTATCTCTTGAGAAATCGCCAATTTTTGTTAATCCATCTATTCGGGAAAAAAATTTTGAACATATAGATCGATTCGGAGAGGTTCTGATGTTTGAGCTTCAAGTTCAAATTCAATCCCATTCAGAAACTATGGAGTGATTATGGATATTTTTGATAAAAATCAACTTATTGACGTCATTCGCCCCAATTTCCCTTATATCGCATCATGCTGTGGACTAATTGTTATTACCTTATTGGCAGGCATATGGCCGTATCAAAAAATTACATCAGATCAGCAAGAAGAGATAAACGCATTAATGTATCAGATAAAAGAACAGGAAGCACTCTCTCCAGTATTGCAAACATTGATTGAGGGAGCCAATATGTCTGGAAATGAATTACTTATGATGGAAAAAGATCAACCTGACATTGTACCACAGGATACATCCTCAATCTCTCAATATTTTAAACAATCAGCTTTGAAATCCGGCCTTAGTGTTTTATCTCTTGTACCTGATTTAAGATCTTTGACAAAAGATTCTCGTTATTTGCTTTTTGAAATGCAGTTACATGGAAGCTTGAATGGGCTAAGGAGCTTTTTAATGACGATTGGGCGTTTGCAGTTTTTAGAGCATATTGAAATAATTGATATTTATAGTCGAGGACGAATAAAAGAATATTATTTGAAAGTGTGGGTATCTTATAAATAAAAAAAATATTGTTAAATGCACCATAAATAATTTTATATTTTTTAATAAAATCTATCGTCAAGCCATTGACCTGAAGCATAGAGCATGCTAAAGTATACAAAAAAGAGATAAAAGATAGATATAAATTATGATAAGGTAGCTCAAAATAATGAAATGTTTCAGAATGTATTACTTATCAGTGCTCGAAAAATTAATACTTGTATAATCCTGATTAATTGATATAATAGGAGATTAGTTTAAGGATATAAATTTTATAATCCCTAATCAGAAAAGGAACACATATGCAAAAGAAAAAACGAATTATAGCCTATAGTACGTTGGCGGTCGTGTTACTATTGTGTATCTTTTTTTTAATGCCATCAGATCAATCTAAAAACCAGAAAAATCTTAGCCATCTTGAATCAATTACAAAAGAGGTTAAAGATGGCTTAAAAAAAACCGGCATGGATAAGGTAACCAACTATGTCATCAACCGCGCAGAAAGTATGTGGTCCAAAGATCCATTTTCGGACCAAAAAGGCGTTGCATCTCCCCCGGGAACCAAAAAAGGCGGGAAGGGAAATGCCGAAGACGTGCCTGCACGAATACGTCCGGTTTTCACCTATTCCGGTTTTATGGCAGTTGGCGATAAAAGAATGGCCATCATCAATGGAATGGAATATGAATTAAATGAAGAACTTGAAATAAAAGGCTATTACGTTGATACAATTGAACAAAATTGGGTTATCATTGAAGATAAAATAAACCAAGAAAAAATTACCGTATTTTTCGGAAACCCTTAGATATATTATAAGGTGAAAAGCGATGAATTATTTCTCAACTCTTAAATTAACGACCATCATGGGAATCGTACTGACCTTTGTACTTTTATTTGCTGCGGGTTGCTCGCATAAAGCGGATAAATCCAAAAGAGATTTATTTTTTGAAACCTGGAAATTGCGAGCACAAGAATCCAAGGGACATTCACCATCAGCAAGAAATAAAGATATTAAATTGGTGACTCCAAAAGCAGCAAGTAAAAAACCCCTCAAACCCAAAGAACAGCCGTTGCCAAATCAAAAAGTTACGCTCAAGATGGACAATGAAAATGTGGGAGTCATCTTGCGAACGCTTGCAAGAGGGGTGGGTCAAAATATTATAATCAACTCCAATGTCAAAGGTAAAATAAACATTGATATCAAGAATGTCCCTTGGAATGAGGCCTTTTTAGGAGTTTTACATGCCAATGGTTTGACCCATACCTGGGAGGGAAGCATTCTCAGGATAATGACACTTTCTGATATGGAGCATGAATTAAAGGCTGCACGCATTAAAGAAAAACAAAAATCGGTTTCAATGGATATGGAGGCTGTAGAACCTGTATTGACGCAGGTTATTCCTGTTGATTACGCAGATGCCAAACAATTACAGAAGAATCTGGTCCCCTTATTAACAAAGGATAAAAGCGGGAAAGCACGTGGTAATGTAACTGTCAATTTACATACCAATTCTTTAATCGTTCAATCAAATAAATCAGATCTTCAAAGGATTATTGATGTCGTGCAAGAACTGGATAAACCTACGCCACAAATTCTGATTGAGGCTGATATCGTTGAAGCAACACGAGATGTTGCTCGAGATCTAGGTATACAATGGGGAGGACGTTATGATACAAAGACAAATAGTTCAGGATCACAGCGATTATATTTCACGCCTGGAGTAACTGGATTTGAACCGAATACAGTTTTTGGTGTAGGAAATTCTGGCAATAATTTTGGGATTAATTTTCCCGCTGACACGAATGGTGGCGCTGGTGCATCCCTGGGCGTCATGTTCGGTACAATGGATGGCAACATACTTGAGATGCAATTGTCTGCATTGGAAGCTGAGGGAAAAGTTAACATCATTTCTCGTCCATCAATAACAACGCTGGACAACCAGACAGCCGTAACTTCAAGTGGAACAGAGATCCCTTACATGACAAGAGATAGTGACAGTTTAGATGTAGAATTTAAGGAAGCAGTACTGAAGCTAGAAATTACGCCACATGTAATTGGAACAAATTACCTAAAAATGAAAATTCTTGTGACAAAAAATGAAGTGGACTTTTCGACAGATACCCGGGTTTATGGAAATCCTGTAATTAAAAAAAGAGAAACCCAAACAACTCTTATTGTTCAAGATTCTGAGACAATTGTTATTTCAGGACTTTCAAAGAGCGTGAAATCGCAAACACAAGCAGGCGTACCTGGATTGAAAAACATTCCTGGCATCGGTAGTTTATTTCGAAATGATGGTAATGGCAACAACAAGGAAGAAGTCCTGATATTTATTACACCGCACGTTTTGAAAAAACGTATTACTGGTAATGTAATACCTGGTGCTGATGTTATTGAAGAGCGCGATGTTAATTTTTTAGATGATACCATGCTGGATGTACCTGAAAAATAGATTTTTGGCAAACGAACTATTTTTTTTTGTAAATTTTTGGGCAGCATAAAATTTATACCCATCAACTGTCTGTTCGGACAGATAAAATGTGTTCGAACAGACAGGTAATAGGGTAAATATTTTACTTAATTGAGTTTAATTGAAACCTCAATAAAATTTCAAACCCACATCAAAACTATTCTAATTATGGATTATTTCCAACTCTTACGATTAAATAAAGAACCTTTTTCAAATTCACCCGATCCCGCTTTTTTTTATCCCTCAAAGCAACACGCAGGGTGTCTTCAAAAATTAGAAATTGCTATTCGATTGAAGCGGGGGCTAAATGTAATTATTGGTGATGTCGGAACAGGGAAAACAACATTATGCCGTCATATTGTTCAGCGATTTTCGGATGATCCCAATGTTCAGATTTATTTGATTTTTGATCCTGGCTTTAAAAATTCACTTGAATTTTTAACAGAGATAGCACGTCTGTTTGGATTGATTCACGATGATGAAAAGCTTGATGAATGGGCTATAAAAGAACGAATAAAAAAATATTTGTATGCCGAAGGCGTTAAAAATGATAAAGTTATTGCCATTATTATTGATGAAGGTCAAAAAATTCCCTATTTTTGTTTGGAACTTTTGCGTGAGTTTCTAAACTATGAAACAAATGATCAAAAACTATTACAAATTATTATTTTTGCTCAAAAGGAATTCAATTCAATTCTTGCAACCCACGCAAATTTTACAGATCGGGTAAATATATGTCATGAGCTTGAACCACTGGGTTTTTTTGATACTATCAAGAAAATTCAATTTAGGCTGAGTAAAGCAAGTGAGGGCAGGGTTCCTCCCAATATTTTTACATGGCCTGCTTTTTGGGCTATATATATGGCCACCCGTGGATATCCAAGAAAAATTTTACATTTATGTCATCTGGTTCTCCTTGGATTAATCATTCAAAATAAATCTCGTGCCAATTATTTTTTGGTTCGTTCTTGTATTAAACGAGATTCATCCGGACGATATTATAAAGTTCGAATCCACAGAATATTGATACTGATTCTTTGTATTTGTCTTTTCTTTGGTTGGGGATATCAAAAGGTTGTACCAGATAATATAAGTCAACCAGTCATAGAGAAAATAAATCAATGGTTTGGTATTTCTCAGATTAAGAAATCAAATAAAATCAATACAGTACAAGAGGACAGCTTTAATGATATATCCTATCAAAATTTAGAGAAATATCAAATGGATAAATCCCCAGTTATTTTGGGAAAAATAACCTGTTTACGTCATGAATCCTTGCAAGGCCTGATACATCTTTTTTATGGAACTTATAATTCCTGGTATTTACGTTATGTTAAAATGGTTAACCCTCATATAATAGATCCTATGTCTATCGAAAGAGGACAGACTGTTCACTTTCCAGGTGTTCCTGTTACAAAATCAGTAATCGAACAATCTCTTGATCCTGAATTGTGGTGGATTGAAATGTCCAGTTTTAAAAATATTCATGCCGCCTATACATATTATATCAATTATCCCAATGATGCACCTGAAATTGCGATTATTCCTTATTGGAATAAAAAAGAAGGGTTAACCTTTTCTGTGCTTTATGTTATACCTTTTCAAGATCGTAAATCGGCAAATCAGTTTCTGGATCAATTTCCTCAATTTATATCCCAAAATTGTCGAATACGAAATAAATGGGAAGATGGGACAACTTTTTTTTCGAAACGGCTACTTGACATAACTTATTAAGGGATGCTCTGAGACTAACTTATCTAATTGCGTCAACTCGGACCGGTCAGACTTGTCGGATTGGCGGAAATTCGTTTTCGAACGTTCCTAAGTGTGACAGGTCTGCTTCATTAAGTGTAACAGGAGACATATCAAGATGTTAAAAACAAAAAAGTTGGAAAAAATTCTAATAGACGCCAATATTTTGACACCAGAAAAATTTCAACATGTTATTGCAGATCAAAAAGGAAGTGGACTTGATTTAAGTAAATATTTGACGCAATCCGGTATAATATCCGAATCGGATCTTGCTGATGTTATCAGTCGTGAAGGCAAAGTTAGGCGTTATAATGCGGATGAATATCCGCTACAAATGGATCTCATTGAGCTTGTACCTTTAGAAATCGCTCAAAAATTTCATCTGGCTCCCATTAAGAAAAAAGGACGATTACTTATTGTCGCAACAATTGACCCCTTAAATATTGAAGCTCTTGATACGCTTGAGGACTCAACAGACTGTGAAGTGGAACCTCTTGTTTGTACGGAACAGGAATTTATGCAATTAATTACAACTATTTATGGCATGGATTCCGGGTATACAATGGATATTGATGGAATTGGTGATATGGAATTCGATACAGATTCCGAATCCAAACCAGATTCCATTATAGAAGATGTCCATGTCAGTTCCCTGCAAGACATGGCAGAAGAAGCCCCAGTGATTCGGTTTGTTAATTCTTTACTTGCCCAGGCTGTTCGACAGGGGGCAAGTGATATTCATATCAGCCCTGAAAAAGACATTGCAAAGATTCGTTTTCGCATTGATGGTCGACTTCAAGCGGTACCTTCACCGCCAAAGGCGATGCTATTGCCTATCATATCTCGTGTCAAAATATTGGGAAATATGGATATTGCGACATCTATGATGCCTCAAGATGGTCGTTTTACTGTAAAAACTGAAAATAAAGAAATCAATGTGCGTTCATCCAGCATTCCCACAATTCATGGTGAAAATATTGTACTCCGATTACTGGATATGGGGACAACAATCCATACGCTTGATCGATTGGGTATGACACCGGAGGATGTAGAAAAAATTAAGGATGTCGTTGCCAAGCCATATGGTATGATACTGAGTACCGGACCTACTGGAAGTGGTAAAAGTACCAGTTTATATTCAATTATTAAAATATTGAATAAACCGGACATCAATATTATAACGCTTGAAGATCCTGTTGAATATCGGGTTCCAAATATCAGACAGGTACAGCTTAATCGAAAGGCAGGAATGACCTTTGCTAGCGGCCTGCGATCTATACTTCGTCAGGATCCTGATGTTATAATGGTTGGCGAAATTCGAGATAGTGAAACTGCAGAAATATCTATTCGATCAGCATTGACAGGGCATCGCGTTTTAAGTACTGTTCATACCAATGATTCAGCAGGTGCTATTACTCGACTAATAGAAATGGGCATAGAGCCATTTATTGTATCTTCAGTGTTACTGGTCTCATTCGCGCAACGGCTTGTGAGAACTGTTTGCCCTTTTTGCAAGGAAGCGTATCAACCTGCGGAAAAATCCATTCAACTTTTAGGAATAACACAGGATCAAGATTTGCCAACATTTTATAGAGGGCGTGGCTGTATTAATTGTATGGGAACCGGTTTTCGGGGGCGGACTGCTGTATTTGAAATTCTGATTATTGATGAGGAAATCCAGGACATGATTATGAACAGAAGTTCAGCACAAGAAATTTCACGTTATGCCAAATCCTCAGGAAAGCTGAAATCATTAAAAGAGGATGCGCTTTTAAAAATTTATAATGGTATCACAACTGTTGAGGAAGCAGCGTCTGTTGTCATGATGTAAAATCTAGGTGATTTTTTTTTGTGACGATATTAATTATTGATTTTTTTATTAGCATTCGCTATATTAAGAAAATTAATAATAATTAACAGCATTGCAAATTATAAAATAACAATTTGGACATCGGATTAATCCGTTAGAAACTGTCGAGTGATAAAAAACCCGACAATAACAAGGTAATGAAAATGCCTGTTTTTTCATATCAAGCGATAAATGAACGTGGTGAAAATATTTCAGGAACCATTGAGGCAGAATCAGTAGAAGGGGCCTCAAACCTTTTGAGCTCACAAGGATTGATACCTTCGAAAGTCAGAAAAGCCGGAGAAATATTTGGTTTGGGATCAACCCTATCTTTAAAAGAAAAAACAACCCGTGTGAAAACATCAGATTTATTATTGTTCACAAAACAATTCAGAACCATGTTAAAAGTTGGAATTCCAATTATTCGTATTCTTCAAGTTTTGGAAAAACATTCTGAAAACGTAAGGCTAAAAAAAATATGTGCTCAGATGGCGCGAGATATCAGCAGTGGGTCACGACTTCATGAATCTTTTAGGAAATATCCAAAAGTATTTGATAATTTGTATTGCAGTATGGTTCAGGCAGGCGAAACCAGTGATTCTTTAGATCAGGTTTTTGAGCGGC
>Ga0272440_1000919_pt1 | contig 24631 bp, 14 predicted proteins | sample SSMMMBAug17_FD_192440 | JGI IMG/M metagenome (GOLD analysis project Ga0272440, IMG submission 192440) | Marine sediment archaeal communities from Little Sippewissett salt marsh, Falmouth, MA, United States - SSM-MMB-Aug17 | ecosystem: Environmental > Aquatic > Marine > Wetlands > Sediment ...
ATGTAAGAGCCATGTTAGGTTTATTTGCATCAGCCCTTTTTACTATTATTTCGGCTGCGGTTTGTCCGGTCACAGCAAAAAGTAATTTATTTTGGGTTTCGGCAAAAAACATCTGGGTTGCCTTATCAACGCCCCAAGTTTACGAGTATAACCAGTGCTTATACTAGGCGGTCGAACATAGTCCGGAAAGTTTTACTTTTATCTACCCGAACGCTTATGATCGCTTACTTAATTTTCAGAGCTTTCCCTACTGAAAAATACGCTGATAAGCAGGGTCATGATTGCGCTATAACGCATTAAAAACAATTGTTCCATTCTCCAAACCCGCAACGATGGTACATCCCTGAACAAACTTCCCGCGGAGTATTTCTACTGCCAATGGATTTTCAATATATTTTTGAATCATTCGTTTTAAGGGTCTTGCGCCATAAATAGGATCAAATCCTTTTTCAGCCAAAAAGGATTTGACAGCCTTGTCCAGTTCCAGCGCCATTTTTTGTTGGGATAGACGTGAGGTCAGGTATTCAATCTGAATATCTACAATTCGGGTTAACTGCTCTTTGGATAAACGATGAAAAATGATCGTATCATCAATGCGATTGAGAAATTCGGGTTTAAAATGTGCATGCAGGGCCGCATACACTTTATCTTCCATTTCATGCGGATCAATATCAGATAAAAGCCATTCACTGCCCACATTGGATGTCATCACGATAATGGTATTTTTAAAATCGACTGTTCGTCCATGTCCATCGGTCATTCTTCCATCATCCAAAATTTGTAGTAATATATTGAACACTTCCACATGGGCTTTTTCTATCTCATCAAACAGGATTACTGAATAGGGGCGTCTGCGAACAGCTTCAGTTAGATATCCGCCCTCATCATAGCCCACATAGCCGGGAGGCGCGCCAATGAGTCTTGCCACTGCATGCTTTTCCATATATTCAGACATATCGAGACGAATCATGGCAGATTCATCGTCAAAAATAAAAGATGCCAGAGCTTTGGCCAGTTCTGTTTTTCCAACACCTGTTGGCCCCATGAATATAAAAGAGCCAATGGGACGATCAGGGTCTTGAAGTCCAGAACGTGCCCGACGAACAGCATTTGATACAGCTATGATAGCGTCTTTCTGGCCAATGACGCGCTCACTTAAGCGATCTTCCATGTGAACCAGTTTTTCCCGCTCACTTTCCAGCATGCGTTGCACTGGAATACCTGACCAGCGAGAAATGACTTCAGCAATGTCTTCATCATCAACTTCTTCTTTTAGCATTTTATTATTTTCTTGAAGGCTTTTCAAATGGTCTTGTGCTTCAGCAAGATCTTTTTGCAGTGCACTGGTTTTGCCATAACGCAATTCTGCCACACGTTCCAGATTACCATCACGCTCTGCTTTTTGTTCTTCAATGCTGATATGCTCCAGGTCTTCCTTGATACGTTGGATGAATTGAATGGCAGATTTTTCTTTTTGCCAGTGGGCTTTCATTTCATTTAAAACGTCAGATAATTCATTGATTTGCAAATTCAAATCGTACAATCGTTCTCTGGATGCTGTATCTTTTTCTTTTTTCAGAGCCTGTCGTTCAATTTCTGCCTGAGTAATTTTTCTTTGAATTTCATCAATTTCTGTAGGCATGCTGTCGATTTCAATGCGTAATTTGGATGCACATTCATCAATTAAATCAATGGCTTTATCGGGTAAAAATCGGTCGGCTATGTATCGATCGGACAGTGTAGATGCCGCAACAATGGCAGAATCTTTAATGCGAACACCGTGGTGTACTTCATATTTTTCTTTCAGACCTCTTAAAATGGAAATGGTATCAGAAACATTCGGTTCTTGTACAAGAACAGGTTGGAATCTTCTTTCTAAGGCAGCATCCTTTTCAATATATTTGCGATATTCATTAATAGTAGTTGCACCCACACAACGCAACGAACCTCTTGCAAGTGCAGGTTTAAGCATGTTGGATGCATCCATTGAACCTTCTGATGCCCCAGCACCGACCAGGGTGTGGAGTTCGTCGATAAACAGTATGATTTCTCCTTCAGCTTTTTCTACTTCTTTGAGAACAGCTTTGAGTCGATCTTCAAATTCACCCCGATACTTTGCGCCGGCAATTAATGCCCCTATGTCAAGTGCGACCAAACGTCTGTTTTTAAGAGACTCAGAAACATCGCCTTCAATGATACGTTGTGCCAACCCTTCAACAATGGCTGTTTTTCCAACGCCGGGTTCTCCAATTAAGACAGGATTATTTTTTGTGCGACGCGACAAAACCTGAACAATTCTTCGAATTTCTTCATCTCTACCGATAACCGGATCAATTTTTCCACGTCGTGCCAGATCAGTCAAATCTTTACTGAATCTGTCTATCGCCTGATATTTATCTTCTGGATTGGGATCATCCACACGTTGATTTCCACGTATGTCCATTAAGGCATTGAGCACTATATCGGGCTCAATCTGATGTTTTTTCAGGATATCGGCAGCCGGTGTATTTTTTTCTTCAACAATGGCAAGGAATAAATGTTCTTGACTGACATACTCATCTTTCATGTTTGCGGCCTGACGCAATGCAGCATTCATTACCTTTCGGGTTCGTTGAGACATATAAACATCAGCGATCCCTGTGCCTGTCACTTTTGGCAATTTATTGAGACAATCCTGAATATCTCTGGATATCCCTGAAACAGAGATCCCCATTTTTTTCAAAACGGCCTGAACAATACTTTCATCCGTATTTACCATGGCAGATAAAAGATGTTCGGGCTCAAATTGCTGATGATTCAATTGACTTGCAATTGAATGCGCTTTTTGAATCGTCTCCTGGGATTTTACTGTAAATTGATCAAAACGCATTTTACTTCTCCTTGATTCATATGTTGATAATCCACGTTTTATCGGGCCCTAAATTTAAAATAATATCAAAGCTGAAAAAGGCAAGTAAAGAAAGAAAGAATTGTAATGGCAAATTGCCTGATATGAGCATATTTGTGTTTTTGACATTTCTTATTGATCATTGAAATCAAGCAAGAGCACATTGGCGAAGGATTCCATGAAACCATGAATCGAACAGACATTCATGGAAAACATGGATGACAGGGAGTCACACAAAGTTTCATCGATATTTGTCAACACCATGAATGCATGTTGACTATCAACCCCTAAGATTTTTGACATTTTGGTATATTTATCGATATACGATTGATAATCTCCAGTCTTTGCTTCAACCCAATAAATACGACTGTGAACTTCAAACAGAATATCAAGTTCAAAATCGTCTTCATTAGGGAGTTTAATCTGGGGATTAATCAAATAGCTCCATTTCAAACTTGTTGATTGTTGATTGGCAAAATTATCAACAACCTCTATCATTTTTTGTAAGATATATCGTTCGAGCCATTGCCCTGAAAAAAAATTTTGCACATTGGGAAGCGAGGAACTTCGAGCAGTCATCAGGTATTGAGGTGATTTAAGATATTTATAATCTGCCAAAAATGCAGATTGATAAAGCCTGTGGGCAAATTGGCACATTAAACTAATGGATTTTTGTGGTTCATTGGCGATATGAAGTTTAAAACTTTCTCCTTTTTGCATGGTTCGCTTGATCATCTTATACAGCTTTTCAACAGCCTCATAATTATCTCCAAGAAACAGCGCAAAACTATTAATAAGTTCATCAGACGCCTGATATTCTGGTAATCGTTTAATTTGGATAGATCTTTTTTCCAAATAATCTACAATAAGTTCATTTCTTTGATCTGCATTGATTTGAATTTTAGATTCGGTGGCATGTTCTGTATGAGAGATATGTTCAGATGTTTTTAATCCAGTGTCATTGTCATGATCATTGATTCTATCCACTATGGTTTCCAATGAAATGGCGATACGATCAAGCAGATTTTCGATTCGTGATAAATAATGTGTGTCAGAAGGTAATATTTTCTTTTTGGGCGGAATGGTAATTGTTTCATTGCATTTTTTACAAACGACCTTTGCCCCGCGATCCGGTATTTTTGATTCGTCAATGCGATAATGCGTCTTACACTGATTGCATCGAACTTTCATTGTCTTTACCTTTCGTTCATTTATCTCGATATTTACGTATTTTTGTCTTGATTGTTGAAGAAATGGAACAGATTGTTCCCTGGCGATATTTTCAGCACTTTCCTATTGGATTCGTTTTTTCCCTTAATAAATTGAAATAAATTTGTCAATCATTACTTTTTGATCTTTATTTACAAAATGATACTGGCATATTCATATCAGAAAAATGTTCAATACCTGTATTTATTTGCGTTGTTTGAGCGTATGAACTGAAAAAATATAATATTTTTTATTATTTAATAAAAATTGTTGACAAACTGATATATAAAAACAATAATAAATAATTAACCAAATTCTCATTTAATTTTAACATTTTATGCAAGAGTTTTGATCTGGTATTTGTGGAAAATTGACATCATGTACGCAAGCAATTGTTTCTCAATACAATTGTAACAAAACTTGGTTTTCCCAAAACAACTCAAATACTCTTAAAGGAGGTCTAATGAAACCTAAATTGTGGTTTGTGGTTTTGGCACTCTTTATCTGCAACCCTTTGCATGCCAAAACGTTGGAAGAATGGGCAAAGACGTTTGAGCCATCAGCTTTAAGCTATGAAGAGAGAGTAAAAGAGCTAAAATGGTTTCAAGAAGTCTCAAAAGAACTGGCTAAAAAACTTGATGGCAAAACGATCCGAAGTGCAGCCGAACATATCAAAACACACTTTTATGAACGTGATGTTCTATCGAAAGCGTTTTTCGATATTACCGGCATACGTGTCAAACACAATATCATTGGCGAAGGTCCTGTTGTCAAGGAAATCATGACACAGTTGAGAACCGGACGTGTTATTGAGCACATTTATGTCAATGATGCAGATTTAATTGGCACACATTTGCGGTATCAGGGTGTGGTCAATTTGTCCGACTATATGAAGGGTGAAGGGAAAAAATATACCAATCCTTACCTGGATTTGAAAGATTGGCTGAATCTTGAATTTGGTCAAGATTATAGTGGCAATCAACTCCAATTGCCGGATCAGCAATTCTCAAATTTATATTGGTTCCGATATGACTGGTTTACAGATCCCAAAAACAAAGCAGATTTCAAAGAACGATTTGGTTATGAGCTGGGCGTTCCAATTAACTGGGCAGCATATGAAGATATTGCAGCGTTTTTTACTGGCCGAAAACAAACCAATCCTGATGGTTCAACAGTAACCGCTTATGGGCACCTGGATTATTTAAAGCCATCTCCATCGTTGGGATGGCGATTTACAGACGCATGGCTTTCAATCGCTGGTGTTGGCGACAAAGGTTTACCCAATGGAATACCTGTTGATGAATGGGGGATTCGAGTTGAAAATAAAGTACCGGTTGGATCAATGGTCGAACGTGGCGGGGCGATGAACAGTCCTGCAGCAGTTTATGCCTTAAGCAAATTTATGGAATGGCTGAAGTTTGCCCCACCTGAAGCAAAAGATTTAGAATGGCATACAGCTGGTCCCAGAGCGGCTAAAGGTGATGTGGCACAACGAATTTTTCAATATATCACCTGGTTAAGCACAGATGCGTTTCACCAAAAAGGCAGTCCGGTTGTTGGAAAGGATGGCTATCCGGTATGGCGCGTGGCTCCTACACCACATGGTCGATATTGGGATGAAGGGATGAAAGTGGGCTATCAAGATGCTGGCAGCTGGACGATTCCAAAATCTGTTCGCGATTCATATCGAGCGGCTGCATGGTTATGGGCACAATTTGCATCGTCAAAAACTGTAAGCCTGAAAAAATTCCTTGTGGGTGGCACACCGGTCAGAAAATCGACGATCAACCATCCGCATATTGACAAAAATATTAAAAAATGGGCTGGTCTGATTGAATTCTACCGATCACCAGCCGAAAAAAAATGGACAGACAGCGGTCCGAATGTTCCAGATTATGCGCTTTCTGTAACATGGGTTGCAAACTTAGAAAAATCATTAAAAGAGTTTCATAATGGTGCTTCTATTCCAGAACTTGCGCAAAGAACAATGGATCAAATGGCGAGAGATCAGGATGATATGATGGCCACGCTCAAATTACGAAAGTATTCTCCACAATTGAACCCCATAAAATCAAAAGACTATTGGTTAAAACAGCCAGGTTCACCAAAACCAAAACGAGCACCTGAAAAACCTGAAACAATCGCTTATGACCAGCTCATCAAGCAATGGCAATAAAGGAGGTCTTATGAAACGATTATTCTGTCTTTTTATGATATGTCTGATGTTTTCACCCATTTCACTATGGGCGGATTCAATTACGATTAGTGTTGAAAATCGAGAGTTCTATCCATTTTTCTTTATTGAAAATGGGACACCCAAAGGTATTTTACTGGATATGGTTAATGATGGTTTGAAGCCCCTTGGAATTAAATCAACAATTAAGCCCTTGCCATTGAGACGTGGTTTAAAAATGGTTGAAAGGGGAAATTTAGATGCGATCATTGCGCCACGTATTAAAAATTCTAATTTTTTGTTACCTGATGATGCATTTGAAAAAGATATTTCAGCGCATCGCATCTTGCAGATTGATTCGGTTGTCGTCACCTATAAAAGTGATTACGAATTCCTAGGCAATATCAAGACATTGCCAGTACCCATTCGGATTACTTTGGGAGATCCCATTGAATCATTGTTCAAAAAAATGGGATTCTCTGTTGATGATGCGGCTTCAGGTGCACACAACATCAAAAAACTCATGCGCGATAAAAAAGGGTGCGTGATAACGACTTCATTGAAAGCCATGACATGGCTTGAAGATCCCAAATATCATAGCAATATTGATGTATCCACCGAACCTGTGGTATCACGTTCTTATTTTCTGATTTTTTCAAAAAAGGCAAGTATCGGACAAGACAAAATCAAGCAAATCTGGAAAGAAATTGCCAAAAATCGGGATGATTATATCTATCCAATCAAGCTTTTTACAGCGTATTAGAAAGATAAATGGGTGATAATAAACAGATGAATCTGCGTTAATCATCCATTTTAAACACATGTCGGGCGAACCTTATGTTCGCCCGCTATCGTATGAGTTGAAACGAAAACTGGATTCCCCAAAAAAAATGGATGAACAGTGTTAAATCCACTTGATTTGTTCTAAATGATATTTCAAATATATACGATTCCCAGGAAAGAATGCATGCATTGTGTCTCGGTGAGGCGATATTTTCAATGTAAAAGGGATATCTCCAACCAGGATTGTCGCAAATACATCACCAGAATTTCTTTCCAGGCTGAGTCTGGATATTATTCCTTTTAAAACAATATACTTTCCACAGCAGGTTGAAACAGATGTATCAATGGACAATTCATTGATCACTGCAGTTGCATTATGATCCGGCGGTTCAGTGACATAAATAATCTGACCATCGGATAAAATCTTTCCCCATTGATTTGTTTCCAATTGATGCCAGGGCCCGTAAATAAATGTTTCTCGGCCTGATCCATATATTTTACCCTGAAAAAGATGAAATATCTTATCACAAACTTCGAAAAGCCACTGCCAGTCATGACTGGCGATAATGAGGGTTGTGCTGCTTTTTTTTCGCTCTTTTATGGAGGCATCCTTGATTAGTTGCGCACTGAGTGCATCTACGCTGGCAGTGGGTTCATCAAGAAGCAACACTTTCGGTTTCAATGCAAGCCTTGAAGCCAAAGCAACACGTTGCATTTCTCCTCCAGATAGAGCATACCAGGGCCTTTGCGCATAGTCATCATATGTTAATCCAACTGTTGAAAGTGCTTCTGTCACTCTGGATTGAATATGATTTACATTGCCTCTTAACTTAAGGCCGTATGCAATATTTTTGTATACACTACGTTTCATCAGAAAAGGTTCTTGGGGAAGAAGTGAAATTAAAAACCTGGCTTTTTCTGAAAAAGGCGCAACTGGACAGTTCTCAAAAAGAATTCTACCTTCAGTGGGCTTTTCAATCAGTCCCAACAATCTTAATAGCGTACTTTTTCCGCTGCCATTGGGTCCGACAAGGCCGATAATAGATGCCTTCTGAATGGAAAGATGGTTAATATCAAGAACTGTTTTTCCGGCATAAGCATGTTTCAAGGCATTGATTTCATAGATGGGGTTTTCCAAGTGTTAGCGCCTCCGCAATAGTGAAACAGAAATATTCACACAAAAAGCGATGATCAGCAGAACAAGACCAAGCGCTACACCCATTCCGAACTGTCCTTTGTTGGTTTCTAAGGTGATTGCTGTTGTAATTGTGCGTGTGTGCCATTTGATATTTCCACCCACCATCATTGAGATGCCCACTTCTGTCATAACACGTCCATACGCCACAATCGCACCGGCCAATAGCCCATGCCGGACTTCCCAAAGGGTGGTTAAAAAAAGTTGTTTTCGATTGGCGCCCATTGACATGATCATGATATGAAATTTTTGATCCATGCCTTCTATCGCTGTGGCACTTAGACCAATGACAAGGGGCAATGCCAAAATTGTTTGACCGATTGAAATCCCTGGTAATGTGAAAAGCAAACCATAATCGCCCAAAGGACCTCGATATGTAAAAAAAGCATAGATGAGAAGGCCGATAAACACAGTCGGTAAGGCCATCAACGTATCTACAATAGTTCGTACAAATTGTTTCCCTTTAAAATTAAAATACCCCAGGCAAAAACCGGTGGGTATGCCTGCGATCAGAGCGCATACAATGGAATAGCTTGAGCTTATCAGTGTGACCCTTATTGCTGAGTAAGTTTCTGGGTTGCCTATGATCAACAGATGAAATGCTTGAAAAAAACCTTCTAATAAGAAATTCATTTTATTGGCCGGCTAAAAAGATGCGACTGCAAAGGTTTGTTGTGATGTCAATGTCTTTTTCCCCCCAGGTGCAGTCGCATTGTTTATCAATTATTTGCACACGTTTTGTTATTTTGCATTGGGCGTAAACAGCTGTTTACCCATCAGTTTGAAATCATTGATCAGTTGCTGTGCTTCATTATCTGTAATCCAATCAATGAAATGCTTTGTTAATTCATATCGCGCATTGGGACAATGCTTTTTGTTGATAGCGATGACACTGTACTGGTTTAATAGCACCGCATCACCTTCAACCAGTATTTTCAGTGGCGGATTACCTTTCAAGTTTGCTTCATATTTAATGTAGGTTCCCCGATCGGACATTGTGTATCCATTGCGCTCTGTTGTCACGTTAATGGTCGCTAGCATGCCTTGACCAGTTTGGACATACCATCCTTCCTTTTCCGGCACCATCAAATTTGATGATTTCCAAAGATGTATCTCCTTTTTGTGTGTTCCAGAGTTGTCGCCACGACTTACAAAAATACTTTTTTGTGCCTTGATTCGCTTTAATGCTTCCTTTATCGTTTTTCCCTTTATCCCTGCGACATCTTGAGCCGGCCCGATGATCACAAAATCATTATACATTATCTCTCGGCGATCTGAGCCAAACCCCTTGTTTACAAATTTTTTTTCAGCTGCTGGCGCATGAACCATAAGAACGTCAACATCACAATTCTCACCCATTTTAAGGGCTTTCCCTGTCCCAGTTGCTGTCCATTTTAACTCAATCCCAGTTTTTGTTTTAAATTTGGGGATCAAATAATCCAGTAAGCCGGTATTATCTGTGCTGGTAGTTGTCGCCATCATTAATTGCTTATGCTCGGCGATCCCAAATTCAGGCATCAAGCAAACAATCAAGGTTAAAATAGTCATTGCAAAAAATAAACGCTTCATTCTTCCTCCTGTAAATCAGTCTTGTCTAACTATATAAAACCAAAAGAAATTCTTTTTAGTTTTGCCATAATCTGCTTGATTGTATAGTCCATTAAACTGTTTATGTCAATACTGATATAATGAACTTTTGCCCATGATCATCGTTTCGGCCAATGATAATTTGTTTGAATCTTTAGCACCGAAGGTGCGAATTAATATAGCCCAGGGCGGAGCCCTGGGTATCGATTCACAGTGATTTTAGCCCTGAAAGGGCAGCGTAATGTTTGTTTCATAATTTAAGGCGCCCTTACAGGGCTAAAATTTTGGTTTAACATAACCCAGGGCTCCGCCCTGGGCTATATTAATTCGCACCTTCGGTGCTGAAGATTCAAACAAATTATCATTGGCCGAAACGATGATCATGGCCTCTTTTCAAACAAAACCATACGAGAGGCCATATGGTTCAGTTGTTTATGAATACCCAAAAAATGATTATAATCCTTCGGAGCAATAAGCACTGGCGAAAGATCAATATGTTGTGTGATACGATACTTACTGGTTCCTAAAGATTGTTTTTTTAATGTATGCATGGAAATTAGGCTATTGGGAGCGATTTCCATATTCAAATTTTTGGGCGTAATAATCGGATTAAAATACTCGGGGATAAGAATATCTACGATCACTTCTTTTCGGCTGAAATATGGCCTGTATAATGGATGGGAACGTTTATCTTTACGAACCCCCGCCAGTCCCTGGGAAAAACCCGGTATTTCAAGGTATAAATAATTTCTATCTTTTACAGCAAATGAATTCACTGTAACACTGAATTTTTCTTTTGCCGGGTAGTTTTCAATGTCTGTTTGATATGAAGATAGAGACTCGGCTGCCTGACTTATTTTTGCCATCTGTTGTTGATGATACCGATTTCTTTTTTCTGGAGGCATTTCCGCTATCAGTTTATTGAAATGAGCCTGTGTCATGCCATAATATTCGCATGTTTGCGTAATTGTGGCCATGCCTGAATCTTCTAATGCAACTGTGTATGTTTCGATCAAATTATTTTGATACATTGACATCTGCGGCATAATTGTTTCAATTGTGCCATCAGGTAATACCATCACATTTCTCCCTTGATATCGGGTGACACCAATGGCAGCATATTGATCTGTATCATTCAGATAAATGGTTTGATTATTGATCTTCACTTGAACAAGAACATCTTGAAACCATTGTGGTGAAGGGAAATCTTTGAATGCGCGTGAAAAAGTGGGCGATTTTGTGGTATTTGAAACCATCACAAAATCAGGCAAAAAACCAATGTGTCGTAACATTGCATAAAAAACGATTGCACGATCCATTGCATGTGCATAACCATCCTGAAGAGTCTGGTCTGCGCCAGATAATTTATTGATATCAATATTATTTACACCAATTGGTATCAGTCGGATATGTGTCACAATATAGTCTCGAATGGCTTTGATTTTTTCGAGTGGTTTTTGATATTTTTGTGTCAATTCCAGGGCTTTTTTTCGCGTTTGTTTGTGTGATAGGCTTGCGAGAATCATTCTAGCAAATAGGTTTTGGGCATAATTGTGCCATTTTTCGGTTGTTGCTGTAATGACCGGATTAAACGAATACCAGGGGGGTAAAAATTGTTCGGATTTGATGGGCAAGACCTTTTCAACAGTATATTGATATGTCTTTGATTTCTGGTCGTTCATAGCATGTGTGTGAATTTTGATGACGTTCTCACTTTCATACAGCTCGCCAATGCCGCTTTGATGTTTCTTCAAATGAATATTTAAATTGGTTGGAAAAGAAAAAATCAGGCGCTTTTTCGCAATTGGTACGCGATATCGAAAAAATGAATTGATGCGTTTCACTGGATATTCGAACAACTGGTGTTGCCCTGGCATAATCGGCCACACCACAATATTTGAGAAAAAAGGTCTATTTTTGATTTTACGAATCATTGTGTAATGAATAATACTATCAACATCAACACCTGGAAAGCTAACCACTAATGTTTTGGCTGGTGGATATCGTGGGGCATCACCTGCCCAATGCGCATCCATTATATTGATTTCATCAGGATTGATTTGTGTGATGCTGCCATCTTTTTGTGTAACTGACACATCTTGAATGTGAACAGACTCCCATGGTGGATTATAGGAAATTTGGATATCGCTATAGTTTTTTATTCCCGCATAGGTCAGTACTTTTAAGCTTAGCTTGCGATATTCTGTCCATTGTGTTTCAGATTGAATGTCATAATGAACAGTTTCACTCAATACAACCGCATCAGGTGCACAGGACGCATACCATTTATCCTGATATCGAGTTTGAACGTCAAATGTCGCAAAAATGGGCATTTTTTTATTGTTTTGTTCAATCGTTTTTAAGGTTTTCAGCAAATCTTGATATTCATCAGGGCGATACTCTGGCTTTTCGAGTTGAAATACATAGTCGCCGGTTAAATGATTGTTTTTAACTGACATTGATTTTTGGTAAGTAATACCTTCATGCTCAATGGGATCATAAGAGGGGATACGAATTAATTGCCCCACACTTTCATTTAATTTCAAATCCAAATGTTCTTTAACACCACAGGCATAATGGGTTTTTAATGGGTACTTTCGCTTTTTTAATCCCATTTTACCAATTAAATGCCGAACGATGCCAACGCTTGTTCCCACTTGAAAAACAGGCAGCATGATTGTGTCATTTTCTTGGATGCGAATGTCAGGCGAATGAAAACTGAGTTTAATGGTAAGCGGAAGGTTTGTTTGTTGCATATCTTTGGGAAAAAACGAAAACGTCTCCAACTTCGCACCAGGTGCAATTTTTTTAACAAGATTTTCGAGGAAAGTTTTTCGTTCTTCTAATGAAATTCGAGAGAAATAGCCGCGATATGCATTATCATTAATGCCTTCAAAGCGGAGTTGACATTTTGCCGATAAATGGCCATTATCGTTCAGTTGTCCTGTTGTCTGGATGACCATCATATTCTCACTCGCTGTTGCGACCGGACTGGTTCGTAGATGATCTCCATTGGGTCGGGCAACAAGATAGCTTTGATCATTCAAATAGGTTGGAAATAACTCTCGTGTGTTTTCATCAGTGGCATCCATGAGAATATATTCCCCATCCTTTGTCAACACACAACTTACAGCATGATTAAAAAAAGGCTGAGGCACTTCTGAATCTTTTTTGGGACCATTCATGATTAAAACAGGATATGCTTCAAAATCGGCCAGTCGTAACATGGAAACAAGCAAAGCTGCTTTATCTCGACACACCCCGGCACGCCGCTCAAACGTCATTTTGACAGGATGAGGTTCATACCCTGGTGCTTCTTTTTCAACTGTCAACCCCAAATAGCGAATTTTTTGGGACACCCAAAAAAAGATTTTTTTTATTTTTTCATTGGGCGTTGAAGCATCCTGAATTAAATCCCGAACAACTTCTGCCATTTGAGGACTTGTATCGTTTATAGGTTCTTTGCAAAGTTCCCAATACCATTGGGAGATATCTTTCCACTCTTTTACTGTGCTGATAAGTAAACGTTGAATTTGACTGTAAATGGGAGGCATATCCGGCTCTGAGAAAGCCTGTGGAACATTTTTTGCGGTCCATTGATACGTAATGAATTGTTCATGTTTTGTTTCCAAAAAAGAAATTGTGCCTGGTATTTCGTTCTTAATCACTATTTTTTCCAAAGGCAGTTCAACCGGTGCACAAACTTCATATACTTTGCGGATAATCGGTTGTAAACTTTCCATACCCACATAATCACTCCATGTATTTGGTGTACGAACTTTTGAAAAAATGTCCACCAATTCGGAATAAAGAATATCTCCAATTTCAAGCTTTGGAATACTAACCCGCAATATTTTTTGATTGGGATTGTATATATTTTTTTTCATTTGACCATGTTCAATGGTGATTCGACTATTCTTTGCGATATCTACTGGAACTCTGGATCCATCAGGTCGGATAATTTCAATATGTCGAAACGATGTTGTATTGTAAGGCACAGTAAAATATGAAGAGATGGTTTGAAATTGTCGTCTGCCTTTTTCAGATAACAGCTTTACAGCGTTTGCATTCCATTCTTCATACGTGCCATCAGGATTGTAAGAGATCCAATGTTTTTGGTCTATAGTAACAAAATCAGCATTTGGATATTTATCCAGGGTTACTATTTCGCTAACTTTCTGGATATGGTCAATATCTAGAATAGGTTTAGAAAATTCATGAGGGCACACACTGTACGCTTGTGTGCACAATAAAATGATCAGATTAAGCGCGATGCTTACAATAGAAATGGTTCGATTCATCATGTTGATTTTCCTTTTGTTGTAATGATGACTGTTCTGTTTTGATTTTTTCGAGCATTCCTTAGATAATCTTCGGTATTTTATAGTTACACTCAGACCTTTCATTCCTCATGAACAACAATCCGAGCATCAGATAATATTTTTTCAGCATCAAGAATCACAATTCGTTTTTCTGTAACGCCCTTGATATATTCCGATCCAATCCCCTGTAAGGTTAACATGGACATTTGAATATCCTTGACTGGAATTGAAAGAACGCCCTTGATTTCATCTGCAAGAATGCCAAATTCTATTTGATTGTTATGAAGAATAATCACCCGCTTTTTGGCATCTGAGTCATGTTCTGGTAAGTCAAAAAACTTTTTTAAATCGATAATTGAAACGATCTGGCTTCTAACATTGATAATACCTGAAACAAAGGTGGGGGTACAGGGCAATGATGTCAGATCTTTGAGGGGATATACTTCTCTAATGTAGTTTAACTCAATGGCATAATGTTCGTTGGATAATATAAATTCAACTGTTTCAATTGAGGCGATGTTTTGATCCTGTCTATCTTTTTGTTTTGCGAGCTCCTTTGCGCGTTGTTTGAGAATTTTTTGTTTAAATGTGTGTTTATCATTATCTAACGTTTTTATTTCTTCACTCATGGTTTTTCCTCCAAAAGATTATTTGACAAGCATAGACTCCAGAATTTTTATCAATCGTCCGGCAGTATTGTCATCTGATAAAGGGACAATGTCATCTGGTTCCATTTTTTTCAAATAATACATTGCATTATTAATTGCCTTTTGAAAGTCCTGTTTGCGGCCCTGTTTGCGTCGAATCATGCCAATGGTTACATAAGCCATGATTAACGAGGGTTCCAGGTACAATGCCTGATTCAATGCTTTAATTGCGTTTTCTATCTCTCCTTGTTCCTGCAGAATGGATGCCATCAGGTAATAATATCCTGGATCAAAGCGATTAAGATTTATAGCCTTTTCGCACCATGACTTTGCAGTTTCGTACTGTTTCAGGTTTGCATAGCAACGTGCTGTTAAAATCATGTTGTCTGCATTGTTTTTGTTTGTTTCATGCATATGTGAAAGTAACTGAATACATTCATTGTAAGCCCCTTTATTGAACGTTTGTAAGGCCTGATCATATGTATTTTTTTGTTTATTGGTCGGCGCTATCTTTTGCTTTTGAGTTGGCTTTGTATCTGGTACGAGCTGTGTTTTTTCAGGAATCTTTTTTATCGGATCAGTCGCTTTTATCGGGAAATTTATTGTTTGATTCAGTGTATGACTCTTTTTTTGGGGCGGTTCTTTTCGAAAAACAGTGGTTTCAGAGCTTCGAAATGATAATAAGCCTGCTTTTTTGGCATAATCTGCTTCACCAGGACTTATAATTAAGACACCATTTTGGGTCAGACACGAAGACAGGCTGTTGACTACTTTTTTTCGAATGGGTTCAGAAAAGTACATCAGAACATTTCGGCAACATATTAGATCCAGTTCGTTTGTATTGTTTGAATATGATGGGTAGTTGGATTCTGCCAGGTTTAAATATGAAAAAGAAACCATTCGTTTGATTTTCGGATGAATTGAATATTGATTGGCATGGATGTTTGAAAAATATTTGTTTCGTAGCTCTTCAGGTGTATTGCGAAATGACCATTGCGTATACACACCTTTTTTGGCTTTATTCAAAAATTTTTCGTTTATATCAGTGGCAATAATTGAAATATTCCAACCTGTTCGATTCGGTATCAGTTGATCAATCAGCATAGCAATAGAATATGGTTCTTCGCCTGTACAACAGGCAGCACTCCAAATGCGTAAATACTTTTCTGACTGCCATCGCGCATAGATCAGATCATGCAATAATTTGTCTTTTAAGAACTTGAATACAGCAGAGTCTCTAAAGAAATAAGTTTCGCCAATTGTTAAATAGCCAGCCAATACGTCCCAGGTGTCTTTATTAAAATCAGTATGAAGCAACCATTCAATACAGTCATTGGCATTACTGAACCCAAATTCTCCGCACGCTTCTTCAATACCGCGGGTTAAATCTTTATATCTGTTTTCAGGAAATTCAAGGCCAATTGTTTTACATATGTGACTGCTCAATTTGGCAAGTTGTTCTTTTGAAATTTCTTTGTTTGTATTTGTCATGGGCATCACTCTGGCTCTATTAAGGCACGGACAAAAAGTTCAGGCTCAAAAATTTGCAAGTCATCAATATTTTCACCAATACCAATATATTTTATCGGAATATCAAATGTATTGGCAATACTGACAACAATGCCGCCTTTGGCTGTACCATCAAGTTTTGTTAAAATTATTCCAGTCACATTTAAGGACTCATGAAACAATTTGGTTTGTTGAACCGCGTTTTGACCGGTTGTTGCATCAAGAACCAGAAAGATATCATGAGGCGCACCTGACAATTTTTTGGCAATGGATCGTCGAATTTTTTTAATTTCTTCCATGAGATTCTTTTTTGTGTGAAGTCTGCCTGCGGTATCAATTATTGCAACGTCTGCCTTTCTAGAAATCGCTGCCTGTACGGTGTCAAAAGCAACAGCCGCTGGATCAGCATTTTCTTTATGTCGAACAATATCAGATGAGGACCTTTCTGCCCATAGTTCAAGTTGTTCCACTGCAGCAGCACGAAACGTATCTGATGCCCCAATGATTACTTTTTTTCCTTGTGATGTCAATTGCGATGCCAGTTTTCCGATTGTCGTCGTTTTGCCCACACCATTGACACCCACCACTAATATGACATGTGGATGATAAGTAAACGCCTCTTTTGATAAATCCTTTTGTGGCAAACGCTGCATGAGCTGATCAATAACAGTTTTTTGAAGCTGATCAGTTGATGTGATCATTTTTTGCTTTACCTGCTCATTCAGCGTATCCATAATCAACATAGTGGTTTCAACGCCAACATCGGCAGTAATTAAAGATTCTTCAACCATTTCCAGGAGTTCATCATCCAAACGCTTCTTACCCCAGGCCCCCATTTTTTTGCGTGATTTTTTCAAACGTTCTTTCAATCGGTTGAACACACGTTTTTTTTCTTTTTTTGGGGCCGGTTTTTCCTGTAAATCGGTTTCAATCATGTTTTCCTGAACATCAGGGTGAATCATGTTTTGCGTCTCTTCCACGCAATCCGGATTTGTTTGAAGATTATCTGGCGGTTGCGTGTTGTTTGTCTCTTGATCATTCAAGTTTTCCGGTTCTTGCACTGTTTTTCGTTTAAAAAAGCGACGCTTCTTTTCTTTCTTTTGTTTTTTATTTTTTTTCCATTTCATTGATATGTTCCATTTTAATTATGTTTGAGCTTTCACCACCTCTTCAATCACTCGGATAAATTTTTCAAGATGCTGGACTGGTTTGGTCAAAAACTCAACAAACCCTTTCTTTTTACACAAATCTATTGTTTTTTGATCGTTATCAGCAGATAAGGCAATCACTGGTATCTGAATGTCTTTGTCAAGAATGGCCTGCAAACAATCATAGCCATTCATTTCTGGCATATTTAAATCCATGAGAACAATATCAAATGACATTTCATCCAAAATTTTAAGTGCTTCTTTACCACTGTTTACATAGGTCACATCATATGGGCACTCATCCAGAAGAACTTCCATCGTCAAATGATTGTTCGGATGATCATCTACTGACAAGATCCGACAATTTGTTGGCGAAATATCAGCCTGGTATTGTCCGGATACCTGCTGAATACTGTGTTGTTTATGGATATTTTTTGGCAACTGAACAGTTAAGGTTGTACCTTCAGATGCACTCGTATTAAATGTAATACTCCCCCCATGAACTTTAGCAATCAACTTCGCACTGTAGGTTCCCAGGCCTGTCCCATCAGCTTTGCCTTCAGTAACGTATCGCTCGAAAAAACTGTCTTGAATATTTTCAGAGATCATGCCTACATTGTGAATTTTGATTTCATGCATCTGGTTTTCAAATATACTGATCGTCACTGTTTCATTTTCAGGGGATGCTTCAATCGCGTTCTTAATTAAATTGGAAAATAAATTGGCAAGCAAGATTTCTTCGCCAGAAACCCAATGCAATATATCCCAGGACAGGGGTTTATTATTAATAAAAAAACGTAAGGAATTATTGGTTTTTCTGGCCCATAATGACATTTCTTCATTTAAGCGATGGAACAATCGTGTCAAATCAACGTGAACAGGTTTGAGCACATATGTGCCTTCTTCCATTTTATATATATCCAATGAATGCTCCACCATGTGCAGAATTTGTTTGCCACTTTCATTGATCATATTCATCCAATTTCGTTGTTGATTATTCATCTGATTTTCGGAAAGTAATCGCTTGGACAGGGTAAGAATACCATTTAAGGGCGTTTTTAAGTCATGACGCACCATACGTTCAACGTCATTTCGAAGATTTTCTGCGCGTTTCTTTTCTGAAATATCATGGGCAATTCCCCAAATACCGGTCGGTTGACCGGTTTCATGGCATAACAACCACGCACGAATGGAAACCGGAAATGTGTATCCATCGGCATGAATGAATTCTTTTTCATACTCACATGTATTGTCACCTGAAAATATTTCCTTTTCAAACAATTCTTTTTCCATATGCTGCCATTTATGCGGTGTCACCTGACGCAGATAAAGCTGTTTCAAATCCTGTAATGCATATCCCATCATTCTTTCAAAGGCTGGATTGCCATCAAGGAAACGCATTTGCATGCCCAAAAAGAAGATGCCATCCTTACTTGAACGATAAAGCCCCCGATATCGTTCTTCACTATCTTTGAGTGCAGTCAGTGTTTGATGTAGTTTTAAATTTTGTTGATTAATCAGTTGTTGCGAGTGGGAGAGTTCATCAACTGTATCTTTCAGGGCTTTGGTTCGCTGCTGAACGCGATCTTCAAGTTCAAGATTCAGCGTTTTCAAATTTTCTTCAGCCTTTTTGCGTTGGGTAATGTCAACCAAAGAACCTTCATAATATTTAACTTGAGATTTAAAATCATGGTGAATCCTTGCAGATATTGAGCCCCATATCTGGCGATCAATGCGCGTTTTCAATCGGGCCTCAAAATTTTCAATTCGGTTGTTATGACAAATCATGCGGTCAAATTCTCTAAAATCAGCCGGATAAACAAAAACTTGATCCTGAAAGTGAATAACTTCACGACACAATTCATCGGCATCACGATAATCTAAAATATTTGCCATTGATGGGTTGGCTGTAATGATTTGACCCTCAGGAGTGGCTTGAAAGATTCCTTCTATCGTATGATTAAAAATATTTTTAAAATTTTTTTCTGCACGTGCTTTAAGTTTGCGCTCACGTATAAAGAATTTCAAATTGATTCCGGCAAAAGAGAGTACTCCCGCAATTAATGGATAGGAGACAGCAAGAATAATCCCAAAATATACATATAAAATGGATGTTCCCACGAAAAAAGAAACAAACAAAAAGATCACAAACAATCCGCGCAAACGCGGATCATGAAACTGATAACAAATAGCGGTCACCAGCATTAACAGGCATACAAATGATATGAACTCGGCAAATAAACCCGCTGGTCTTATTTGCGCTCCATTTAATATCGTGCTGACAGTACACGCAATAAATTCTGAACCAAACATGGTTCCAACAGGTGTGTCGAACCAGTCTTGTGATACAGCAAAAGTATCACCAATAATAACGATTTTATCTTTAATCCAGTATGACAGCTCCATTTTTTCTTCAGGTGTCATCTTTAAAAAAGCATGGGCAGTAATGCCTGAAAACTCATGTAAATAGCGATTTCCTTCAGGAATGGCTGGAAAATCAACATAGATATCATTGAATTGGTTCAATGGAATTGTGTGAGGCCCGATAACAATTGCTTGTTCAGTTAATTTGGGGTGAGAATCATAATAGCGCGCCATAATCTGGAGCGCAAAAGGCCAGCCATTTGGTTCTTTGGTAATTTCTTGAAATATTCGAAGCCGGCTCAAAGTGGTAACCAGGCTGCTCGTCGAGATATGGTTGATATATCCACTTTCAACGTTTTCACCAAGAGTGTTGACAGGATAATGTATTTTGTCCAATGCGCCTGATGAATCAAACACTGCCTGTGAGGACAGGATCGCATTGGAAGTTTGGACAGCTTTTGCAAGAAAAGGATCGTCATGATATGAACTTTTATATTTAAACAATAAATCCACAGCAATAAGGCTGGGGGACAGTTGGTGAATATTTTCAATAATTGTTGCAATGTCCTGCCGACGCAAGGGAAATGCGTTATACTGATCGAAAAAGAATTCATCAAATGCGACCAACACAATTTTATCTTGAGGAAATGTAACGATCTCTTTGTCCCCATAGCTCATTCGGAATATCTGCCGAATTCCCAACGTCTGATCTTCAAGAAATGAAAAAAGTTCATTATATTCCGACACAAGACTGACAATCAACAAACCAAGAACTAAACATAAGTCCCACTTTTTTTTCAAAAAAGACATACACACCTTCCACTTTTCGTATTTTGATCATGAAGAATTCACCTGCACTTGCTATTTTTTAATATTTTTTATACACTATTTTTTTAATAAAGTCTATCCTGGTATATTATTAACAACTATTTTATGTAATCAGGACATTGAAAATGAATTCATTTATTTATAAAACCCATGCCGTTCCAGAAGATTTATCAACGGTCATCACCATTGATTCATCCCAAGAGGTATCTCCAAAAAATGCTGGAATGAGCATCGAAGGGGTTCAAGCCATATGGGATTCCGTGCTGGATATGTATCGAACCGGTATTTACCCTGGTATATCTCTTTGTATGAGACGTCGCGGTAAAATCGTCTTAAAGCGTGCAATTGGTCATGCGCGTGGAAATGGACCGGATGATCCTAAGATTTGTGAAAAAGTCTTGCTGACACCCGATACGCCTGTTTGTCAATTCTCAGCAAGTAAAGCGGTTACCGCCATGATCGCTCACCTGTTAGTGGAACGTGGGGCAATCAACCTCACCGATCCAATCAGTTACTATATTCCGGGTTTTGGCTTTTATGGCAAAGAAAATACAACCATTTATCATATATTATCCCATCATGGTGGGATTCCAACCCTGCCTGCCAAAGCCGACCCTGAGCTTTTGTTCGATCCTGAAGGATTTGTGCGAATGCTTTGCGATAAAAAACCTGACGCACCCGGTGGGAGACGCATGGCATACCATGCAATCACCGGGGGGTTTATCATTGGTGAAATTGTTCAACGCGTAACCGGCATGAACATTCGTGATTTTTTGCGAGAAACGATCCAACGACCATTGCGGTTTAAGTATTTTAATTTTGGTATGGATGAAGAAGACATGCCAAAGGTCGCCATGAATTATAGCACTGGCTTTCCGGTGGTATTTCCGCTGTCAGTTGTTGTAAAAAGAGCATTGGGGGCACCCTGGAATGACGTTGTTCGGGTTTCAAACGATCCCAGATTCTTGAAAACAATCATCCCTGCTGGAAATCTATATGCGACAGCGGATGAAATGTGCCAATTTTTTGAACTAATGTTAAGAGAAGGCGTGCTGAATGGGGTTCGCATTTTTGAGCCACTGACCATTCGTAGAGCGATTATGGAATCAGATAGTATGAAATTAGATACGACCATGATGGTTCCCATGCGCTACAGTGCGGGCATGATGTTGGGGGCTTCTCCGGTTGGCATGTATGGCCCCTATACAATGAAAGCTTTTGGGCACCTGGGGTTTATTAATATTTTTTGTTGGGCTGACCCAGAACGAGACTTATCGTGTGCCCTGCTGACGACAGGTAAGTCACTGATTGGTCCGCACTTGATTCCTTTGGCACGTTTTTTATCCAATACAGCATGGTATTGCCGGGAAGGTGCAGGTACCAATGAAATGACAGATGTATGGTGTTCATATGTAATGCCCCTTTCAAAAGTATTGCAATCCATTTTTTTAACCATTTAAAGAGAAGTATAACATGTCATATTCAATACTCAATCAAATCGGCAATACACCCATGGTGGAGATCAACCATCTCAATCCAAACCCCAAAATCAGAATGCTTGCAAAACTCGAATATCTAAATCCGGGTGGATCAGTGAAAGATCGTCCTGCATTAACTATGATTGACGCAGGGATTTCATCTGGAGAGTTAACATCAGATAAAATTGTAATCGAAGCAACGAGTGGGAATACGGGCATTGGCTTGGCACTGGTTTGCTCCATAAAGAATTATCGTCTGTTGCTGGTCATGTCTGAATCCGCCAGCCTGGAACGTCGTAAAATATTGTCCGCAAGAGGGGCCGATTTACTCTTAACCCCCGGTCATTTGGGAACAGATGGCGCGATTGAAGAAGTTTACAGGTTGGTGCGTGAAAATCCGGGCAAATACTTTATGACCGATCAATTTAACAACCCGCAAAATTGGCAAGCCCATTATGATTCAACCGGACCCGAAATCTGGTCTCAAACAAATGGTGAGGTTTCAAAACTGATTGCCAGCATGGGCACTTCAGGTACAGTCATGGGGCTTTCAAGGTATTTAAAAGAAAAAAATTCTGATATTATGATCATTGGCGTTGAACCCTATTTAAACCATAAAATTCAGGGTCTGAAAAATATGAAAGAATCCTATCAGCCTGAAATTTATGAGAAGAATCGCTTAGACAAAAAAATCAATATTAATGATGACAGGGCTTTTGAGATGACACGTCAGTTGGCGCATAAGGAAGGCTTATTTGTTGGGATGAGCGCCGGCGCGACGATGGCTATTGCAATTGACGAGGCCGAGCAAATGAATGAAGGCACTATCGTCATGATATTTCCGGATAGTGGCGAGCGTTATTTAAGTACATCCTTATTTGATGTTCAACAAACCCAAAAAATTCGCTTTTATAATACATCAAGCCAATCCAAACAGGCATTTGCTCCGATTGTATCCGGAAAAGTCGGCATGTACTGCTGTGGTCCAACTGCCAATGAACGCGTTTCAATATCCGAATGTCGGCGGTTTGTTTTCTATGATCTTTTACGTCGATATCTCGAATTTAATGAATATGAAGTCAGACAAATTATGAACATCACAGACTTGGATGATAAAACCATCAATGGTGCAATGGCTGCAAATATTCCGCTGAGTGACTTTACGCAAACGCATATTGATGCATTCATGCAAGATATGAAAGAATTGGGCGTTCAACCTGCAACAGAATACCCACAGGCAAGCAAAAACATTCGAGAAATGATTGAATGGGCGGAAAAACTTCAGGACCAGGGATATGCTTATGAAAAATTGAAGTCTTTATATTTTGATATATCTAAGTTTGCTGAATATGGAAAGTATTCCGGGATTGATTGGAGTAATATCCGAACAGGTGCAACAGTTCATACTGATAATTATGAAAAAGACAATCCCAGAGATTTTACACTTTTCAAACGATGTCGCCTTTCTGAGCTCAAGCAAGGTCTTTACTATAAAACCCGATGGGGAAATGTTCGTCCGGGATGGCACATGGAATGTGCTGTTTTGGCCAATAAGTTTTTAGGTTCAAATTTTGATATATATGCTGGCAGTACACATTTGATCTTTCCACATCAAGAAAATGTGATTGCCATGTCACAAGCCCTGACAGACAAAAAACCCGCACGTTATTGGCTTAACTGTGCGACCATATCACGACCTGCAAAAGAATCAGATGCACCGCGGGATCGAATTTGCTTGCAAGACTTATTAGGTCAGGGATATACAGGTCGGGAGATTCGATTCTGGTTATTGTCAAGACATTATCGAAAACCGATCACGTATAAAAAAAGCGATATTGTCCACGCAAAAAATGCACTGAATCGGATTGACAATTGTTTGCTTGCACTCCACAATATCTCTGTGAATGCCAAATCTGATAAAAATATTGATAAATTTTTAGACCACGTCTCACAGAACTTTATTCGTGCGATGGATGATGATTTGAATGTACCATCAGCATTGGTTGTATTGTATAAGGCCATTCGTCATATTCATCATAAAATCAATCATAACGAAATTGATAGGACTGATGCACAAAAAATACTTTACATGTTTTCAAATTTTGATAAAATTTTTCATATATTACCCAAACACCCTGAAACAGAGGATGCCAAAATCTCACGACTGATTCAGGAGCGGAAAACATGTCGTCAATCGGGCGATTTTGTGAAAGCAGATCAAATAAGGGATCAATTAAAAGAAATGGGGGTTCAGGTAAGGGATGAACCTGTTTGAGAGCAAATAACAGGCAGCACCATCTCATTCCCATGTTCAGCATGGGAAGACACAAAGGACACCCTATGTTCTGTGTGTTTCAGTTCAAAATAAGAATTGAATAACGCGTTATCAAGTTATAGAAAACATCATTCAATTCTCAGGAATTCGAAGTGGAAGTTAAAAAACCACAAAATCTCATACGCATGGCAATGATTATATTGATTTGCTGTATTGCAGGAGAACC
>Ga0272440_1000920_pt1 | contig 24611 bp, 17 predicted proteins | sample SSMMMBAug17_FD_192440 | JGI IMG/M metagenome (GOLD analysis project Ga0272440, IMG submission 192440) | Marine sediment archaeal communities from Little Sippewissett salt marsh, Falmouth, MA, United States - SSM-MMB-Aug17 | ecosystem: Environmental > Aquatic > Marine > Wetlands > Sediment ...
ATATGGCTGCGCGTCTGGCCAGTATTTATCAACAAATTGATATTCATTTGAAAAACAAAATGATTGTTGTTTGTGCGGGGGATCATGGCATTTGTGAGGCCTCTGTCAGTCGCTTTCCTTCAGATGTGACGCCACAAATGGTCTTAAATTTTATTCAAGGGGGGGCATCAATCAATGTTTTGGCAAGAGATGCCGGTGCAAATGTTCGTGTTGCAGACCTGGGTGTGAATTATGCTTTTGACAGAGAGTTGCCCATATTTCACAAAAAAATTGAATATGGTACGCACAATTTTTCAAAAACGACTGCAATGACCAGAAATCAAGCGATTTCAAGTATTGAGGCCGGTATTGAGATTGTTGATGACCTGTTTCAAGAACAACCCATTCATGTGCTTGGAACCGGTGATATGGGGATTGGCAACACAACGCCATCAACTGCAATCATTGCATGCTACAGCGACCATCCAGTAAAACAACTTGCTGGCAGAGGAACCGGCATTGATGACCAGGGCCTTGAAAGAAAAATTAAGATGATTGAAAACAGTATCAAAATGCATCGCCCCGATCCATCAGATCCTATTGATGTCCTCCAAAAGGTCGGTGGATTTGAAATTGGTGGATTATGTGGTCTGGTATTGGGAGCAGCACTTCATAAAATTCCTGTTATTTGTGATGGCCTAATATCAACTGCCGGCGCACTCCTTGCTGTTGAATTATGTCAAACTGCAAAGGATTATCTGTTTGCATCACACCAATCTGTTGAAATCGGTCATCAGTATATGCTGGCGCATATGAAACTTGATCCATTACTTCAATTGGATTTTCGATTAGGCGAAGGCACTGGCGCTGCACTGGGAATGAAACTCATGGATGCTGCGACACGTGTGCTTGCAGATATTAAAACATTTGATGAAGTGGGTATTGCAAATGCGCAAAAATCATGAACAAATTGGTCGATCAAAAAACATTAACATTAAAGCCATTTTTTTTGATCTGGATCATACCTTGGTTGACTGTGAATCGGCAGATTTAAAAACATATGAAATTGTTTCAAAAATTGCTCGATCCACAGTTGCCAACATTCATACACCCGCATTGATCCATGAATTTCGGAAATTGCTGGGTAAAGTCCCCTTTGATCCGCAAGGCATCATTGATGTTCATGCATGGCGCACAGATTTATGGAAAAAAGCGCTTGCCTTTCAAGATATCGATCATCAAGACCTTGCAGAACAACTGAATACTACGTTTCATAACGAACGATTGGCCTTTTATGTATTTACGCCGGCGGTGCGCACAATGGTGAAAGCACTTTTACAATCTTATACAGGCATCATCATTACCAATGGTCATGCCACAATTCAGCGTCCAAAATTGGCTTCATGTCAAGCAGAAAAGCTATTTGGATCAAATCTGATTGTGGGGGGAGAACAACCGGAAGAAAAACCACATCCCGCGATTTTTCATAAAGCCTGTAAAATGGCAAACTGTGCACCTGATGAAGCAATGATGGTTGGCGATCGGCTAAAAGCTGATATTTCAGGTGGCATAAATGCTGGTCTGGGGGCGACAGTCTGGGTCAATCCAAAAAATGAGCCGGTTCATGAAAATGACCCCATTCCAGATTTTCAAGTTGTATCGGTACTGGAATTACCATCAATTTTGAACCTCCTCAGAAAATGATATGAACAAAACATTTACAATTCAAACACTGGGATGCAAAGTCAATCAATATGAATCTGAAGCCATTGCCTGGCATCTGACAAAAAGTGGTTTCATATCAAAAAGTCAACATGCCGCATATGCCATAATCAATACCTGCACTGTCACGCAAAAGGCGGGCATGCAATCACGACAGCTTGTTCGTCAAACCATTCGCAAACATCCCGATGCCTTAATCATTGTGACAGGTTGTCACGCACAAATCAGTCCAGAGGAAATACAACAACTTGAGGGGGTCCACTGGATCGTTGGACATGCCTATAAACATGAATTGCCGCAACGTATCAAGACTCATTTGCATCAGTACAAACCGGATTCCCCGGAAATATTTATTTCAGATATTTTACACCATACAACTTATAATCATTTATATCTGGACAGCCTGCAAAAACGTTCTCGACCTGCCATAAAAATTCAGGATGGCTGCAACGCCTTTTGCAGCTATTGCATTGTGCCATATGCAAGGGGGCCATCACGAAGTTTGCCTGTGGATCAAGTTGTGGCCCTGGTAAAAAGAATTCGAGATAATCGGTATCAAGAAATTATACTCACCGGGATTCATTTAGGAATGTATGGACATGATTTTCATCCTCCGATTCCATTAACACAACTGCTGAATACAATTCTACAAATTCCAGAATGCCCAAGAATTCGGTTAAGCTCTATTGAACCCCTTGAAATTACAGATGAACTAATTCAACTGGTACAGGAATCACCCAACATTTGTAATCATCTGCATATTCCCCTGCAAAGTGGTGATGACCAGACGCTCAAACACATGAATCGCCATTACACAACCGGTTTTTTTTACGATCTGGTTCATCAGATTTATGAAAGCATACCAGATATTGCAATTGGCATTGATATACTTACCGGCTTTCCAACTGAGACCCATACGGCCTTTGAAAAGACCTTATCGCTTCTTGAGAAGGTACCCGCCGCCTATTTTCATGTATTTCCTTTTTCTTTGCGTAAAGGAACCGGTATTGCAAAACAATACAAATCGCTTGATGTTCAAACAATTAAAACCAGAGCAAAAATCATTCGTGAATTGGGTGGACAAAAACGAATGAATTTTTATCAGTCCAATATGGGCAAGAAGCAATGGATTGTTGTGGAATCAACAGATTGCAATCACGCACGTGGATTAACCGCGAACTATATTCCAGTTAAAGTTTCTGGCGCATTGCAGAAAAATGAAATGAAACACGTTCAATTGACAGGCGTTGTCAGTGCGAAAGAAATGCAGGGTCGATTACTACTTTGAGCCTTTCTCTATTTTAATCAATACGTCTTTATGGGGTTTCAGACGTTTGATATAATTTGAAATTTTATGAGAGACCGCATGTGAAATCCGATCCAGGTCCATATGAATAGACACAGGATCATCCTCAATGGCATTTGCTGCATCACCAAAATGGGTGTAAGAGATATGGGAATCATCTACCTTGATTTTTAGCCCGCCATGAACAAATGTAAACATTCTTGTTTTGGGAGGGACACATGTAATGACATCACCGGCGCCAACAACCCGAAAAAGCGGAAGATGTGAATAAGCCGCCAAACCTTTTTTGTTGGTTATTTTTGGCTGTCCAAATGTTATGATACGATCCAGACAAAAATTATTTTGGTCCAAATAAATGCCCAATACATTCGCGATTGCACCACCAAGCGAGTGGCCGACAATAATTGTTTGTTTGTCCGGTTGAATTTTTGGATACGCATTTTCCAGTTTATGTAATATGCCAAGGGCCGCATCACGAAAGCCTTTATGCTGCCATATGTGAGAAAGCGCATCAAATACAGGTGATGCCAAAATATCTGATTTCACATTGGCAAAATTACTTGTGCCACGAATAACAATATACTGAGCATCATTTGCATTGATTGTAAAATATTTGACCTTTAGTTGTTTCAGCATTCCAATGGCAAGGTTTTCATAGCCATTTTGGACACAAAAATCACGAATTTTGTCATCGGTTTCATACACAACAGCGGCTAATTGTGCATCCGCATAAATTGTTTTACCGCTTAAAGTATAAGTCAATTTATTGGATTGCGGCGATGATTTCGAGAAAAAAGGGGATTTCAATGTGTCAAGATATGTGCATGCACATAAAAAACTTATTAATAAAATAATCAATAATTTGGGGATGGCTTGACATTTATTCAACATCTGCATCACTGTCCTCCTCGACATCAATACTTTCTGTATGTTGATCGCCCTCAATGACATGAACCAGGCTATCGACATAGTATTTCATCATTTCGACCTGATCTGTCATATGAATGGAAGATGTCGCTGAATCGCGGGCATTTTCAACATTTTGTTGAACCGCTTCTTTCATTTGGGTCATTGAGACGCTCAATTTTTCAATGGCAACCGCCTGATCTTTTGACAACCCGCTGATAGAACTAATTAATTCACCCACACCCGAAATCCTGTTGGTTACTTCTTCAAATGCTTTTGTTGTTGTTTCGCCCAATGATGTTCCGCCATGAATTTTATCAGTAATACTTTGAATGAGCTCTTCAGTTGTACCAGCAGCTTCAGCCGAACGTAAAGCCAGATTGCGAACTTCATCAGCAACAACCGCAAAACCTGCGCCAGCTTCACCAGCCCGCGCCGCTTCAACAGCTGCATTTAAAGCCAGAAGATTTGTTTGAAAAGCAATTTCATCAATGGTTTTAATAATTTGCGATGTTTTTTCACTGGCTTCAAAAATATCTTTCATAAAGGCATTTAATTCTTCAATGGAGGCATTCGCATCGGTGACAACAACATTGGTTTCTGAAACAAGATTATCTGCTTCTCTGGCATGATCTGCGTTTTGATTGGAAATATCTGAAATGCTTTTCAGGTCATTTGCTTTATCTTTGATCCCTGATGCTTGTTCTTCAGAGCGATCCGATAATTGATTACTCAACTCGGCAACCTGTGTTGCCCCTTGCTCCACTTCTTCAACACTGCCAGTTAAACCATCAACAACTTCAGCAATGGGCTTAATAATAAGTCTTGATAAAATCAGGCTTACAATGACACCCAGTAAAATAGTAATGGCAATCATTGCCAGTATAAAGCGATCTGTAAAATGAATGGAATTATTCAAATCAATGCTGTAAATATCAATTTCGTTCCATCCATAATCTGCGACATTAACAGCAAGAAGTTCCATTTTGGGCGCGAGCGGAATCAAAATATTTTGAACCTGATGCTTAATTTTTTTTCTGATTTTATCCAATGTTTGAATTTCAGCCCAGTACTTGTTAATACTGGAAGGTAACAGACTGGCGGCCTGAGACTGATTGTTTTTAAGCAAACTGATTAAACGGCGGATTCGTTTTTTTGAATCCGCTGAAACAGTGACAAGCGGATCAGATATATATATGGCAATATTGTTTTCAATGGTAATAAATTGATTCAAAATATTGGTCATATATTCAAATTGTTGGGGATTATCTTTGATTTGTTTTAGAATTTCAAAAATTTGATCTCTGATTGTTTTGGCATGTTTAAGAATACGCTCCTTTTTTGTATCTGCAAACGCTAAATCGTTTACCACATTGTTATAAGTTGCAATGTAATTTCTGGATAAATTTTCAATGACTTGAAAAGGGGCCATTCTTTTGGGGGATTTGATCTTTTGTTTGGCAATATCTAAAATCATTTTGACATCCTGAATATGGCGCTCAGCTTCCTTTCGATCTTCATCTTGATTTAGATACAGATATTTCTCAACAAAAGATCGTGTTGATAAAATAGACGAGCAAATATTGTTTGCAAGTTTGACCTCTGTGGAAACGTCTTGCGTCAGAAATGTCATATTGTCGCTAATGGTTGAAAATTGATAGCGTGCCATCATGCCAACGACAACTGCCATCATTGTTACCAAAATATACCCAATTAGGATTTTGAGTTTCAAATTTATTGTCTTATACATTTTCAGCTCCTTGAATCATTCTGTATGAAATTTTCAATCTTTTGCTCTTATATACACAATTTTATTCATAAATCAATGTAATATTTTAATTTTTTTTATCGGACATTCATATTTTTTGGATTACAATTCCCCATAATTCTGTTATACACTTGGATTAAGGAGTTAAAAATGAAATCAAAAATTTCAAACCAAATTTTTCCATTTGTATTGTTTTTTAATTGGATTGCATCATTGTCGGTCATCGCAATGATGCTTTTAACCTGTATTGATGTCATATTGCGTTTTTTTCGATGTCCCATACCCGGTGTATATGAAACAATCGGATTGCTGGGTGCAATATTTGTTTCATTTTCATTGGCCAATACATCCATGACAAAAAGTCATATTGCGGTTGATTTTCTAGTAAAAAAGTTGTCTCAAAAAATCCAAGATATTATCTATTGTATACACACACTTGTGTCTACAGGATTATTTGGATTAATTGCATGGCAAAGTATCTGGTACGCCCTGGATTTGAAGGCAAATGGAGAGGTTTCATCCACTTTGCAAATATCAACATATCCTTTTGTATTTGGGATTGCCATTGGATGTTTTATGCTTTGCCTGGTGTTAAGTGCCCAGTTTGTAGAAAATGGATATGCATTGTTTTTCAGAACAAAAAAACGAACAGGATAATCGCATGCATATATATTTAATGAAAAACCCCATAAAAAATTATGCTTGGGGATCAAAAACCTATCTTTCCAGATTATTAGAACAGGGAGAACAATCACAGTCGCCTCAGGCAGAATTATGGATGGGAACTCATCCTCAAGGAATTTCTCAAATAAAATTGAATGACCAATGGATTGGTCTTGAAAGATATATATCCAATAATCCTGATGCTGTCTTAGGAAAAAGAATTGCTCGACAATATGACAATAAATTGCCATATTTATTTAAAATTTTAGCCATAGCCAAACCATTGTCGATTCAGGTTCATCCAGACAAAAACCAGGCGGCTTCAGGCTTTGCGCGTGAGAACCAACAACATATTCCCCTGTCAGCTCCCCATCGTAATTATAAAGATCCCTCACATAAACCAGAACTGGTGTGTGCATTAACCCCATTATGGGCAATGTGTGGCTTTCGATCATACACTGAAATCCAAAAAAATTTTATGCCTTTTGCTAATATTGTTACGCTGTGTCAATCAGGCCAGACAATATTTCATTTTTTCAATCAATTGATGCTTCTTGATCAAACAAGGAAGAATCAACTGATATCGGCTGCGGTTCAGTATGCACATTCCTTCACAGACACGGCACATTGGGAATGGGTTATCCGCCTGCAAAAGCACTTTCCTAATGATATTGGTGTATTGGCGCCTCTATTTCTAAATACACTTTACTTAAAGCCTGGCGAAGCATTATTTCTTCCGCCGGGTATGCTGCACGCCTATCTGGATGGCAATGCAGTTGAAATCATGTGCAATTCCGACAATGTCATTCGTGGTGGTTTGACAATCAAGCATATTGATGTTGAGGCCCTTCTTGATACTGTATTAACCAAAAGTATGGATATCGTGCCCATGCGCCCTCAAATGGGACAATCCAATGAATTTCATTACCACATACCGATAAACAATTTTTCGTTAACACGATATGATGTTTGGAACAATTATTGTCAAAAAATATCAGTCAGTGGGCCGGAAATATTGTTGTGTACAAAAGGGAATATTCAGATTCATCAGGATAAGGATATTTTATACTTAAAACAAGGTATGTCTGCATTTGTCAGTCACGCGGCAAAAGCTTATTCCATTGAAGGTAATGGCATTGTATATAAAGCTTTTACAAGGGAAAATCTCGAGGGGCTGCTCAAATAATATCTAATCGGACAGGCCGGTGTTATCCGACCTGTCCAACAGGAAGATTTGTATGCGATGAAAAAAAACGTCTTTACAACTCGACAGTCATCACAGATTTGACAAGTGACAGTTCTAAAATTTCATTTTGAATATCTTGTGAAACAGGTCGGTCAGTTACAATAAAGATAACATTCAGATTGCCTTCAATGGCACGTCCCACATGCATGGCGCCAATATTGATCTTGTGATTGCCCAATACACTGGCCATGCTGCCTATGGCACCAGGCTTGTCTTCGTTGGTGATAATGAGCAGGTTACCTTCAGGTGTCAACTCAACGCGGAAATTATTTACCCGAACAAGTTTTGGATCTTTTCCAAACAATGTCCCGGACACGATATTGACCTTATCTCCATACGTTACCCGCATTTTGATTAAATTTTGATAATCTTCAGAATACTCATTTTTGGTGACAGAAACTTTGATCCCTCTGCTTTGCGCAATTGATGCGGCATTGACAAAATTGACAGCATACTTTACAACAGGCTCAAGCAACCCCTTGAGAGCTGCGGTTGTTACAGGTGAGATATCCATTCCTTTGAAAGAACCAAGATACTCAAGGTTTACCTCGGTAATGGCCTGATCTGTTAATTGCGCCTGTAAAGATCCCATTCGATCTGCCAGTCTTAGATATGGGCCAAGAATTTTCATCAGATCCCCACTGACATTGGGTGCATTCACTGCATTTCGAATGGTGCCATTGGTTAAATAATCGATAATTTGATCTGCCACATCAGATGCCACATTCGATTGGGCTTCTTTGGTCGATGCACCAAGATGTGGGGTACAGATGACATTCTCCAAAGAAATTAATTGTGTTTTACCAGGCGGTTCAGTTTCAAAAACATCCAGCGCCGCGCCTGCTACTTTACCTGATTGTAACGCATCATACAAATCCGATTCATTGACAATACCGCCGCGTGCACAATTGATAACCATCACACCTTTTTTCATTTGATCAAAGGCGGATTTATTAAGCAAACCAATGGTTTCTTTGAGTTTAGGAACATGAACAGTAATGTAATCTGCGCGTTTGTATAGTTCTTGTAAAGAAACGCTTTCATATCCATGTTTTTGAATCTGTTCCGGCGTAACGTGGGGATCATAAACAATCACTTTCATCTTTAGCCCTCTTGCGCGATCAGCTACAATTGAACCGATTTTTCCCATACCCACCAGCCCCAGGACTTTGTTATAGATTTCACGACCCTGTAGAGATTTTTTTTCCCATCGCCCTTCTTTCAATGACATGGTGCCTTGAGGAATATTTCGTGTCAATGCCAACATCATGGATATAGCATGTTCAGCAGTTGTAACGACATTACCAAGCGGGGTGTTCATCACAACAACACCTCTTTGCGTGGCTGCTGGAATATCTACATTATCCAGGCCAATTCCTGCACGACCAACAACTTTCAGTCGATCTGCAGCATCCAATATATCTTTTGTTACTTTTGTTGCGCTCCGAATAACCAGCGCATCGTAATCCTTGATGATTGATTTGAGTTCATCTGGCGAAAGACCTGTTTTGACATCAACGCTAATGCCATCGCAAGCTTCAAACATTTGAATGCCATTTTCACCCAATTTATCACTAACCAATACTTTCATTATTAATACCCTTTTATGGGAAATGTTCCCATGTGTTTTTCCCAGTATTCACGCAATCGCTTTTTTTCTTCATCATGTGCCTGTAAATAGGATAATTTAAAATTATTGACGCGAAACTGGATATCTTCATTATTTTTGCCAGTCTGATTCATCGTTTTGATACTTTGAATCAGATATTTACCAGATATTTCAAAACGACCTTTTAAACCTTCTAGAATACTGATATCAAATAATAATTCGCCATATACAGGGTCTATTTTATTGTCCATCCGATCAAAAATTGCCCTAGACATTTGATAATATCTGCTTGCCATATCATATTGCCCTCTAATTTGAGATATTTTTCCAAGCCCCTTGTATAGAATTGCAACTGTGTATGGATCGGAATCTTTTACCATGGCAAAGGTTCTGGCGTAATACATTTCAGCCGATTCATACTCTCCATGCGCCTGGGCTGCCTGGGCTGCGTTTTGGTAAATTGATATCAAATGGTGTGTCATCCCCATTTTTTCATAAACTTTTATGGCTTTATGAAACCAACGCTCAGAAATATCATAATTTTTTCTGTCTGTGGCAATAATGCCCAACTGTTGGTAAATAGTGGCGGCTCTGTATTCATCACCATATAGTTCAAATATTTCCATTGCACGTTCGTACCATTGTTCAGCACGTGCAAGATCTTTTTGTTCATAACCAATTTTTCCCAATTGACGAGAGATATCTGCGGCTTCATAAGATTCTCCGCCTCTGGTAAAGGTATTAAATGCAAGTTTGAGCCATTGTTCTGCAACATCAGAATTGCCGGTTTCATGCAATACGCGGCCTAACTGGTGCTGTACACTGGCAGTTTCAAACTCCCTGTTGGATTTTTCAAAAATATCAAGTGCTTTTTGCAGCCAGAGCTTTGCTCTTTTAAATTCTCTCTGTTCTTCAGCAATATGTGCCAGTTGAAACAATGTAATACCTTGCATTTGCGGATCTTCAAGTGCCTGATGAATGGCGACCAGTTCAACAAAACTTCGTTCTGCTTTGAAATAATTCCGATTCACACGCGCAAGTGCCGCAATAATTTGCATTAATATACCGGAATGATCATACATGCTTTGTTTGCGGGCTTCATCATACGCACGATGGAAAGTGGCATTATTGAAATAGCACCATATCTGTTTGCTGAAACTATCCATTGATTTCATATTTGCAGCCAATCGTGCAATCACGTGAACAAATGCGCCAGCCCAATCGTTACAAACATTTTCAGGTTCACAAGACATGGAAATTCGTCGCAAATATTCTGTCAATACCGGAACAACAAGATAGTTTTCAGTACCTGGTATATACTTTGAAATCAAATGATTATGTTCAAAAAATGAAATTAAGTCTTTTACCAATTTTTTTACAACCTTCTCTGCTGTTATTCCAATGATTGATGACTGATATATATTGATGATCGATTGAAATAAATCCGTTTCAATACTGCCATCATATAAGCCCAATGGTGGTAATAAATAGTGCATATTATCAGGTAAATCAGAAACAACTAGATCCATCAATGCCATCAAATGTGTCCGAAATTCTGTTGATGTTAAATCGCCGATTCGCATCACATAATGTCTGTGCGCGTGATATCTGGCAATCAGTGATTCTGCGGTTTGATATTGTAATCGGGGTAAGAAGAGTTGCATGGACAGCGGATGTCCATTAATAATGTGCATTAATCGCTGCATGTCTTTTTGATTGAAATCTATCTGAATATCATAGGATTGAAGGATTTGTTTGGCAACCTTTGTGCTTGATTCTTGATCAAGCGGCTTGATGGGAAAAAAGTTAAATATTTCAGGATCACGATCAAAATAAAAGCTTTCATCTCGTTCAGCACTAATCAATATAAATTTTGAAATGAGGCCATTCATTATGCAAAATAGCTCATCTAACATTTCTAATTCTTCATCAGGAAATATGGGGTCCATAAATTCAGACATCTCGCCGGTGGCTTTTTCATAATTGTCTATAATAATGGTATGGTGGTTCATGGAAAGAATATCCGATGTCATTTCAATTTTTTGCGCCAGTGTCGCATTAAAAAAGTCTTTTTGGTTTGAATGTGCTGCGATGCTGTTCAGTATAAATTCAATTGTTCGAATATTGGGCAGCGAAAACCAGAATATCTGATGAGATTGTTTTTCTTGTTCTGCTAATTGTCTTATGAAATTGCGCACCAGAGATGTCTTACCGATACCAGTGGGCCCCTGAACAACAATGACCGGCTGTTCAGAATAATAAAACCCTTCAAGTTCTGTCATCTCTTGCTGTCTTCCCACAAGATTGGATAAAGTTGTATCTTCAAAAATCAATACGTTTTGAATCATTTGAAAATTCATAGATTATAATCCTTAAACACTTGTCATATAAATAATTGATAATCTTCTAATGTAGAACATTTATTCATTAACTGCAAGTAATTTTTATCATTCTTAGGCACGTATAGGAATGCCATGGCTTTGATCTGTTGTTAAAATTTCAAAAGCTGCGCGATAATCTGTTGTTAATTTGATAGGGGCTTTTTCTGGGTCATTGGGATCCGACAGTTGGATTTCACATTTGGCTATCTTAGTGTTTAAACAATGCTTAACACCTCCTTGAGGGTTGTAATAATTCAAACCAACGATGTTACCCATTGGTGTCGTAATACTCCCCTCAATTTTTTCAGTGGCAGTTTCTGATGAAAAATGCCACTCAAAGTATTCAACAGATGCTTTCGCACGTATGCTTTGCGGAATGCTGTTCAATCGGTATTCGACACCTTCATGGCGAAGCACCATAATTGTCATGGAAGGTGTCCAAATTGGGCCGTATCGTAATTTTGCTGTAGCGATTTCAAAACAACTCTCAGGATGTGAATCAAAACCTGCAACCTGACCCCATGCATAATGATCTGTGTGTTTAACCCCCCAGTTATGGTTTTGGCTGCCAATCCAGTTCTCAATGCTGTAGGCAATACCATTGATATTAATTGTTCCAGAAAAAACTGCAAGAGGCTTTCCAGAAAGGGTTTTCGCCTTTGGGAAAGGCATATCGTACATGGTACGTTGAAGTAGAAAAAGGGGCTGTTTGTCACTTTCATAATTGATATCCCAAAATACGATCTGATCACCAGTTGCTGCACGCCCTTTGGTTTGTGTTTCATTAAGTCGTGAGTCCCCAATTGTCATATTTAATTCGTTGCTGTAAAATATGCAGTTTTCAATTGGGTATTCTGTCTTTGCACATGTATGGTTCCCGGTTTCGCCATCAAAATAGACTGCCCAAACCTCACCAATCGCTGTTTTTTTGTTTTCAGGGCTGATCAGGGTGTATCGAATCCAGAACGCTAAAGGGCGATCAGGATGCGTGGCCTGCAGGAAATAACTTTCATAATGTCCGGTACGCTTATGTATGGCATAGCGGGTATTATTAACGGCCTTTGGGTTTATAACCGGCCAGGAAAATGGTAAAAAAGAAAAAGCTGGCATTTTATCCTCCATTTGCGTCATCAAATTTGATAAGCTGATATGTTTAGGGCAATTATTATGCCAAGATTTTGTGAAGAATTATTCCTCATTGACATGGGGGTCGTTTTTTTGAGTTTCAATGCGATTTTTGAGGGCTTCCATAAAACCTTGCATAATCGTACCAGATAAAAACTGTTCCACGCGTTGGGGTACAGGAATATTTATTTCAACAACTGATGAATAGTATAAAATCGTTTTGGCGCCATTGTCAAATGGTTTCAAATAGCTAAACCCTTCAATATTTTGTATGGCACTACTATTTGTTGTCAATTTAAGACCTTGTTTGTTCAGAGACTGTATGCGTTCATTTGTTACCATTCCCCACTTGATTAAATATTTTTTTTGATCAAACAAGGAATCCAGTGTATAGGTTTTTTTGATAAATGGCACTGGAATCTTGATATATCCCTCAATAAAAGATTGAAAAAAATCAGGATGCGTGCGGAATATTTTTTTTTGAATGGTTTTGTAGTATTTAAGACCTGGAACAAACTCTCCATATGCATCCCAATTTTTTATGACTGTCCAGACCTCCTCCTGAGAGGCCTCAATCATAATTACACCAATAACGCGTTTTTTACCTCCGGATCCCTCTGTTTTAAGCGTTTCTACAAACGTTTGCAATTCACCACTTTTTAAAAGTTGTTGATCCAATTGGATATCAAGGTCAAAAACACTGGCCGCATTTGCAATTGATACAATGCTTGACACAATCAAACATATTATAAATTGAAACATCATTATTAAACTCTTGATCAAAAATAATCCAAAACAAATATTTTTGTTTCCGAAAATATTGAAAAAATATCGTCAACAAAAATTGAGTTATTCATTTTCTAAGGAATGCGCGAAAAATAAGTTCCCCATTTGAAAAACATGTTCATCGGGGTTGTTGTTCTGTAGAGACGTAACATGCTACGTCTCTACGTGCCAAACTATCAAGATAAATGGGGAACTTATTTTTCGGTGATTCCTAAAATATAATAATATACAGTTCCTCATTATAAAATGCAAGCGTAACAGCGAAAAAAAGCAAAAACAATCAGGCACAAATCCTCGCAAGTCGTTGTTGTTCAATTTTATGAATATGTATTCAGCGTAATCCTGGTTCAGAAAAAGTGATTAAGTTTTGCACCGCCTATTTGGGTTACACTCAAATGATTTTGATATGCGATTTTTTTTGGGACATTTGTCATGTCAAACTGCTTCGATAAATTTACAATCATTTTTGAAGTCCCCCCCTTTGTACAGTCATTTTTGTTCTTGACATATTTTATTGTGTGCGGCAAATTGAGAGAAATCAAGTTACATGCAGTTAAATATATTACATACATAATATACATAATTAATTTATGATCGAATCAGATTACCATCGGTAATCCAGGGAGGAAAATTATGAACAATCAGTTTGTTCGTCCAATAGCCATTATTGGATGTATGATCAGCCTGTTTTTTGCATCATACGCTTATGCTGATGACGCAAAAATAATGTTTAGCCCTTTTGCAGGCGGTTACTTGTTTGAAGGACAGCAAGTCATGGGCGGAAATTCTGTCTATGGTTTGAATCTTGGATACCAATTTTCAAAACATTGGGCTGCACGTGTGGGTGGGGCTTATGGTGAATTTCAACATGCATATCTCAATGCACAGTCCTATTCTGATAATCTTGAAGATGTTGATGCCACAATTGGTTACCTGGACCTTATGTTTATTTACCCTGTCTTTAAAAATGTCGAACCCTATTTTCTGTTGGGTGGCGGTGATTTATATTTGGACTTGCAAGACAATGATCAAAATCATTTCCCCTTTTTAAAGTATGGCGCAGGCTTAACTATCAAGTTGAACGATTATTTGGGTATATGGGGCGAGTTTAGTCATAACCTGGTCCATGAGGACCAGGAAATTATCGATCAATCCGGTGATGAATACCGCAATAATGCACTATATGTGGGTGGGATTTCATTGTATTTGGGTGGCGGATCAGATAAAAGCGGTTATCGTCAAAAAAGCGCACAAAAAAGATACCAAACAGCCATGCCAAATGTTCCACGTGATGATATTTTGTATGATATTGATGGTAATCCCTGGGACAGCGATGGCGATGGGGTCAATGAACAAAATGATCGCTGTGCAGGAACACCATCAGGGGTGCCTGTTGATGCCCTTGGTTGTCCTTTTGATAAAGATAAGGATGGTGTTTTTGATTATAAAGATCATTGCAAAAATACAGAACGTTATGTAACTGTGGATAAATATGGATGTCCAAAAGATTCTGATGGCGATGGGGTTTATGATATGGAAGATCATTGTGCGGATACCCCCAATGAGGCCATTGTAGATATCAAAGGATGTCCGATGGACTCTGATAAAGATGGCGTCTATGATGGAATGGATCAATGCCCAAAAACAATGAAAGGGATGCAAGTTGACCCCAAAGGATGTCCACGTCTGGAAAAATCCATAACTTTTTCACTCAATATTTCTTTTAAAAGCAATTCATCTGAAGTTGATTCTCAATATTTTGGAGAACTCAAAAAACTGGCCGCAATGATGAAAAAATATCCCAAAACACGGGTTGTCATTCAAGCACACACAGATAATATTGGTAGCAGAATGGCCAATTTAAAATTGTCGCAAAGGCGTGCAGATAGTGTGAGACATTTTCTCATTGATTATTTTCATATTGATCCATATCGGATTGAGGCAGTCGGTTTTGGTGAGGAAAAACCCATTGCAGACAATCGTACCAAATCCGGACGACAAAAAAACAGGCGCGCTGTGGCAATTTTGTCAAATAAATAATTATGGTGTGATCTAATGTCTGATACCATCATCCCTGATAATGGGACTGAACTGATTAAACTGGAAAAAAGTCTATCCACCAATATTGCAGATATTTTTTTTCGAGCGCAGATTTCCAAAACCATTCATTACTATATTGCCGAAAAAATGATTTCCATGAAAAAGGTTTTAGGACTTACAAACATTTTTTTATCTGCTTTATCAACAGCTGGAATTGTCTCGTTGATTGGTGAATATCAATTTTTTATCAAAGAAAATCCGGCAACAGTCAAGTTTGTCATTTTCTGTTTGAGTTTTTTAAGTACATTTATTGCCAGTTTGATCCTTTATCGGGATGATGGTTATCTTGCCAACACCCACAAGGTTGCCGGTGATTTATATATTGAGATTCGTGATGATATTATCAAGCTTTATAACCAAAGCATATCTGGCAAATTGGAAAAAGCAGATGTTTTTGAGCAGATTCATCTGATTAGACATCAGCTAGATTATTTTGGAAGAAGCGCTCCCCAAACCAACGAAAAAGCGTTTCAATATGCCATATCGAGAAATCCAGGTAAGGATGATATCATCAATGCAATTGAACAAGGGAATTTTCCTTATGTCCAAAACAGCCAAAATCTTAAATCGTAAATGAATGATGGAAAATGAATTCCAAAACAGCTTCCCAAACAAGCAGATTCCTATAAAAAAATCATAAATAGATCTTGAATATCACATACAACTAATCTATTATCATTTATTTAACAAATTGAATAAGCATTTGTTTATTCAAAACAAATTTAAGGAGGACCTTTATGCCAATCAAATGTATATCAAAAACAGCATCTGCATACGATTATCCATTGATTATCAAACAAATTTTTTCCACTCCCCTTGTGAATTTTCCCAACCAAAAAATTCAATATCGCAATCAATGTTCTTATACGTATACACAATTTTCAGAACGTGTACACAAGCTGGCTAAAGCGCTTGAGTCATCTGGCGTCCAACCTGGAGATACGGTTGCAGTTATGGATTGGGATAGTCATCGCTATCTGGAATGTTTTTTTGCCATTCCCATGATGGGCGCAATTTTGCATACAATAAATATTCGTCTGTCACCCGATCAACTCATCTATACAATCAACCATGCTGAAGATGATGTGATTCTTATTCACAAAGATTTTGTTCCAATGATTGAAGCGGTTAAGGATCGATTAACAAGCGTAAAAAAAATGATCTTGATTGCTGATTTTCAAGATCCCCCCCAAACAACCATTCAATGGGATGATGAGTACGAGAAAATGATTGAAAATGCAGACTCTCATTTCGAGTTTGTTGATTTTGATGAAAACGCCTGCGCAACCATGTTTTATACAACCGGCACAACCGGTTTGCCAAAAGGTGTTTATTTCAGTCATCGTCAATTGGTTTTGCATACATTGGGATTGGTGACAACACTAAATTTCATGAATTCACAAGCATCGTTTAATGCCAGTGATGTCTATATGCCATTGACACCCATGTTTCATGTTCATGCCTGGGGATTTCCTTTTATGGCAACAATGATTGGAGTGCATCAGGTTTATCCCGGGCGATACGAGCCGGAAACCATTCTTAAATTGATTAAAAATGAAGGTGTAACGATTTCTCATTGTGTTCCAACCATTTTGCATATGCTTCTCAATACACCATCCATTCGAGATATGGATCTTTCAAAATGGCAGGTAATTATTGGTGGATCAGCATTACCCAAATCATTATGCGATGAGGCCTTGAAACTTGGTATCAATGTATATGCCGCTTATGGGATGTCAGAAACATGCCCGGTTTTGACATGCAGTAACATCAAACCGCATTTGAAAACAGACGATGACATTGAAAATACACAATTACGATGCAAAACAGGCCTTCCAACTCCCCTGGTTCATTTACGCGTGGTTGATCCGGATTTTAACGATGTTCCCCCTGATGGTAAAAGTACAGGTGAAGTTATTGTTCGTACCCCCTGGCTGACACAGGGATATCTCAATGATCCTGAAAAGTCTGAAGAACTCTGGGAAGGCGGTTGGATGCACACTGGCGATATTGGCTATATGGATACTGAAGGCTATCTTCAAATTACTGATCGCTTAAAAGATGTGATTAAAACTGGTGGCGAATGGATTTCTTCATTGGAACTCGAGGATGCGCTTCTTGCCCATGATGGTGTCAGTGAGGCGGCTGTTATCGGTGTGCCTGATGATAAATGGGGAGAACGTCCTTTTGCAATGGTGGTCTTGACCAATAATGCGCGTGAAAAAAATGTGACCAGTGATGATATTAAAGTTCATTTGATGGCATTTGTTGAAAAAGGAATTATTCCCAAATATGGGGTTCCCGACAAAATTGCAATTGTTGATTCAATTGCCAAAACGAGTGTTGGAAAAATAAATAAACGTTCATTAAGACAACAATTTATTTAGGGCGTGTCGTGTCAGTTTGCCGGTGATTTCGGCAACCGGCAGACTGCCTGATTCAAGGAGTATCAAATGCCCCGCAATATGAGTCTTGTTTTTCCCATTATGGGGATGCAAATTTTAATCATTTTATGTACAACCTTATCCCATTACTATATCGAGTTGGATGCGTTACAGAATACGATTACTGAAAACGAGGCGAGTAAGGCGGAAGATATTCACTTTATTGTTGAAAGCCTGATTGCTAAAGAAATTTCAAAATTGTCTGGTCTGTCAAAAGTTCTTAAAAATAGAACAGATCTCATTGATGGATTCAATCAATACCAATTAAAACAAGATATTACATCGTTAAAGCGCACAATGGACATGCTTTTTCCACAACTTGAAGTTGATATTTTTCAAGCTGCTGACAGAGATCAACGTGTCATTTATCAGGCGCATGCACCGCATAATGATGACAAGCTTAGAGAATTTCATGGCGTTGTTGAGGCCATGCTGGCCGAGGATATATTAATGGCCTCACAGACAAAAGAAGGATGGGCAATTCGTGCAATTGTCGCACTGGTCAGCGGCGATAAACTTTTGGGAACCATTACCATTGGAACCTGGATCAATGATGATTACGCACAGAACATTTCCAATGCAACTGAGGTTCATGTTTCAATTGGATGTGTCAATGGTGTCATTGCCAGTTCTCTTCCGCTGGATGAACGCAGGTTTATCAATGCTGAAGCCATGAAAATGAGTATCTTAAAACTGAAAGCAGTGCGTGAGGTTTTTCCTAAGCAGCATAAAACCATTTATTACGCCCCCATGGAAATGGCCAATGAACCTTTCAGCCTGATGGTTGAAATCGATACCTTGCCATCACATCAATTACTGGAACAAAACAAAACTCATATTATCAAGATATCCATTCTAATTTTGCTGATTTCCATGTCAATTGCTGAGGGCTATACACTCTATCTGCTTCGCCCCTTAAAAAAATTAAACATTAAGGTCAAGCAGACAGTGAAAGAACTGGCAGGAGTCGATTTTCAGGCAACAAAAGGGAATGAACTGAAGACTCTCGTTAATTCATTTAATATCATGGTGAAAACCATATTTAACCATATTACAGAGCGCGAACGGGCAGAACGGGCATTAAAGAGACATAAAGATACCCTTGAAGAACTGGTCACCGAGCGAACAACAGAGCTCGAAAAATCCAATTCAAAATTAACCCAGACTGTAAAAGAGCTGGAGTGGCGAACCAATGAAATATTATTGCTGAACAAGCTGGGTGATCTCCTACACGCCTGTGACAGTGAAGAAGAAACATATCAAATTGTAATTAATATTTGTCGTCAATTATTTCCCCAGGATTCTGGCTATTTGTGTATTTTTGATGATACCCAACGTTTGTTGCGTATTGTTTCGAGTTGGGGTGAAACATTACCCGAAGATTCGGAATTTGAGCATAATCAATGCTGGGCCATTCGACGGGGTAAGGAGCATTTTGTTCAAGACCCGGATGTTGATCCGCTATGTTCTCATTTTCATATTTATCCAGAACATGGCTGTTTATGTGCGCCCATGAGCGCACAGGGTGAAGTTCTGGGAATGATTCACCTGACCTTAGGTGAATCAGATACGGATGAACGTGTTGAAAATGATGACAATAAACATGTGATAGAATCCAAATTGATTCTTGTAAAAAGTATGGTCGAACGATATGCCCCCAGCCTGATCAACTTGAGACTGCGAGAAACACTAAAAATCCAATCTATTCGAGACCCACTCACCGGTTTGTACAACAGGCGTCATATGCAAGAAGCACTGGAACGTGAAGCGCGTCGGGTAGAACGTCATAATAAAACATTGGGTATCATTATGCTGGATGTGGATCATTTCAAAGCCTTCAATGACACTTATGGTCATGAGGCGGGAGACACTGTCCTGAAAGAACTGGGAAACTTATTGAGACAACGTACACGCGGTGAGGATATTGCGTGTCGTTATGGCGGGGAAGAATTTATATTGATATTATCTGATGCGGATATTGAAATCACAAAACAAAAAGCTGAGGAGATAAGAAAAGATATTAAACTGTTAAAAATCAAACATCGCACGCAAATATTAAATATTACAGCATCTTTGGGCATTGCCATTTATCCAGTACATGGGGTGACAACTGAAGAAACACTTAAATCAGCAGATATGGCACTGTATAAAGCCAAGGCAAATGGAAGGGATCAGGTGGCTTACGCAAGTTAGGGGCCGTCATCCTCTTCAGCGCAATCCAGGTTCAAAAACGTAAATAATTTTTTTGCCCCTTCTATGCTGTCGATAACAATAATAAATTTTTGCTTGATCAACTCTACGAATCTCTTTAATATAAATAGATAATTTTTATTTGAATAATTGCCTTAGAATGCTCTGAAAATAACATACTCATTTTGATTGATCGTACAAAAAAATAAGGTCGTGTAGAGACGTAGCATGCTACGTCTCTACGATGCCAAATGATTGTAGGTTCAAGATAAATGAGGATCTTATTTTTCAAGCATTCCTTATTTGGTTACACGATTATGAAAGGATCTTTCCTATGTCAGAGAAAAGCAGCATATTTGTTGTAGATGACAATGATAGCAATATAGATGTTCTGGTTGAAGCACTTGGAAATGACTATGATATAAGTGTGGCGATTGATGGTGAATCCGCACTTGAAGATATTGAATCTCATCCGCCATCATTGATTCTTCTGGATATTATGATGCCTGGAATTGATGGTCTTGAAGTCTGCCGACGTATCAAAAGCAGTCCAACCCTAAATGATATCCCCATTATATTTCTTTCAGGAAAAGATGATTTAAAAAGTAAAACACTGGGATTTGAGCTGGGTGCAGTAGATTATATTACCAAACCTTTTCAACTTTCTGAACTCAAAGCACGCGTAAAAACACATATCGAATTAAAACGTTACAGGGATCATATTGAAGCCCTTGTAAAAGAACGTACATCTGAACTTGTACAGGCAAATGCCAATCTTCAAGAACTGCTGAAAAATGAACGACAACTGGCAATAAAAGCCAAGGAATCTGCCAAAGCGAAAAGCAATTTCATTAATGTGGTAAGCCATGAACTCCGAACACCGCTGAATGCCATTATTGGCATGAATGATCTGATACTATCATCAAAGCTTGAGCAGGATATCGAAGAATATGCAAACATTGTCAAGGATAGCTCGGATAAACTGCTTGGTATAATAAATGATATCCTCGATTTTTCTGAAATTGATACTGGTAAAATGACGCTGGCAACTGATATGTTTAGATTGGATGCCATTGTTCAAGAGGTGGCAGAATGGATTGCTGAAAAAAATGGGACGCTGATTGTTGATATTGATCCGAAAATATTGAATGTCTTTGTTGGTGATGCCATGCGCTTGAAAAGAATTCTTTCCAATTTGATTGACAATGCAATCAAGTTTTCAAATGATAAAATCGAAATTTTTTTAAAAGTTGCGTATCAGCTTAAATCAATCGATAACACGTATTTATATTTTGATATTACTGATACAGGTATCGGTATGTGCTGTGAAGATATTGAAAAGTTATTCAAAGAACCCTTCACGCAAGTCGAGGATTCTTATACACGAAGATATGGTGGGCTTGGTCTGGGATTATCAATTTGCAAGAGTCTTGTGACGATGATGGGAGGGGAAATCAGCGTGAAAAGTGAACCAGACAAAGGTACTACGTTCTCTTTTTCTGCTTGCTTTAAATATGTGTATGAAAAAATTCCGTTTGAATTTCCACAAGGCGTAAAAAATATATACAACAATCCGCTGGATTAAAAAAACAATAGTCAGGATTACATCATGCCAGTGTTAATTGACAATCAACAAAAAAGTTATCCGATTGATATTGATCGGCTAAAACAAATTGGACAATTTATATTGAACGAACTGTCTTTATCAGATGCCGAATTGTCAATTGTATGCGTCAATGATGAAACCATTGCCGGCTTGAATGAACAATATCGCAACAAAAACGGCCCTACCAATGTGTTATCATTTTCCATGCAAGAGGGAGCGTATGCACATCTCAGACAAAACATGCTGGGCGATGTTGTTATTTCTGTGGATACAGTTTTGCGGGAAGCCAAAGCATCCCATATTTCCTTTGAGCACCGATTGTATTTTTTGTTGATTCATGGTGTCCTTCATCTCATAGGCTATGATCATGAAACCTCAGATGACGATGCCCAAAAGATGGATCAAAAAACCCAATCCTTATTTTCAAAGATGATCAAAAATGCTTTGATAATGCCATCAGATGACATTAAACATAAAATGATCACGCTTGCCAGACAAATCCAGCACCATCAGTATCTATATTATATCCAGGCAACGCCTGAAATCTCAGATGCTGAATTTGATCGCTTATTTGATGAACTCGTCAGCCTTGAAAAATTATATCCAGAACAAACACTGCCCGAAACACCAACAAGTAGAGTTGGATCGGACCTGGACAATGCCTTTGAAACAGTGACCCATAGTCAGCCCATACTGAGTCTTGATAAATGTTATTCCATCCCGGAGTTACAGTCCTGGGCGCAAAAAATTGTTAATAAAACTGACAGTCCTGTTACATTTATTCTGGATGAAAAACTGGATGGCATTTCCATTATCCTTACATACAGGGAAGGCATCCTGACACAGGCAGCCACGCGAGGAAATGGCGTTACAGGAAATGACATCACAGACAACGCAAAAACAATTACCGCCATCCCACTAAAACTTTCATCACCTGTCAACCTGACTGTCAGGGGAGAAGTATTTATTCGAAAATCAGTTTTCAAGGATATTAAACGTTCTGAAGGTATTGCTTATGATAGCCCCCGAAATCTGGCTGCCGGTGCCATTCGAAGAAAAACCAGTCGGGAAACTGCAAAAGTCCCACTCAATGTATTTATCTACGATATTGTTGATGGCAAAGATTTGCCCTCAACAAATCATTATGAATTGCGAAGGTATCTACTTGATTTGGGATTTCAACTCAATCCACAAACATTTTATTATGAGAAAGCAGATGAACAATTTTGTCTGGGCGTAACACAAGCCGCAGAACAGCGCAATTCATTGGATTATGAAATTGATGGCCTGGTAGTCAAAGTAAGCGAGCAGCCTGTGAGAGATTCGCTGGGCGTTACCGGACGATTTCCGCGATGGGCAATGGCCTATAAATTTGAATCCCCTCAGGCAATAACCCATATTAAAGGAATAGACATTCAAATTGGTCGTCTGGGACGTATTACTCCGGTGGCACGCCTTCAGCAGGTGCGTGTGGGGGGCGCAAAAATTACGAATGCAACCTTGCATAATCAGGATTATATTGATGAATTGGGCGTATCCATTGGAGACACTGTAAGGATTTCGCGACGTGGTGATGTCATACCAGCTGTTGAAGAGGTGTTGGAAAAGCATTCTGATAATTTACCTGTCTGGAACATGCCATCCCATTGTCCATTTTGCAATACCCCTTTAATGAAAGATGGCGGACATCATTTTTGTGAAAATCAGGAATGTCCTCAAAGACAAAAAGCCAGCTTGATTCATTTTGCCGGCAAAACAGGTATGGACATTGAAAACCTTGGGCCAAAAACCATTGAAACCCTTATCGCTCATCAATTGATTCACCGTGTGGAAGATATTTATAACTTTGACCCTGAAAAACTAATAGGAATTGAGGGATTTAAAGAAAAGAAAATTGCTGCAATCAAACGTGGAATTGCGGAAAGTAAAAACAAACCTTACGAAACTGTTTTGGCCGCGTTGGGGATTAAGAATTTTGGCATTGGCCTGATAAAATTACTCGTTCAATCTGGAATTGACTCTTTTGATAAATTGATCGATATTGCTAAAAATAATAACATTGATACCCTGACAGAAATCAAAGGTGTGCAAAAAAATATTGCCGGCAGTATTGTTCAAAGTTTTAATAATCAAGACCTCCTCCAAACCATAAACACTTTGAAAGCTGTGGGTCTTCAAACATCTGCAAAAAAAAGTTCGCCCTCTGAAAGTGCTGATCAAACCATGAAAGATCAACGATGGTGTATTACCGGCCAATTTGATAATTTTAAACCCAGAAGCAAGGCCGCTGAAGAAATTGAAAGACGTGGTGGGACTATCGTTGGATCTGTCAGCAAAAAAACAACGCATCTATTAGCCGGTGAAAAAGCTGGAAGCAAATTGAAAAAGGCACAAGCGCTTGGTGTTGCTGTTGTGTTGGAAGATGAATTCATACATTTGCTTGGTTGATTGAACATCATGCCTTCTGGCAAAAATAGGATTTTTATTAACTTAATCACCACTAACTTTTCTCAATTGCTTCCATCTTAGGCGAATCCGGCCCATTTGTGCTTCCTGTACGGGTGGATGATATATGGGACATTTCTTCGTTTTCGGCCTTATGACAATATCGCCCTGGTTGCACGGTGCTACTCGCGCCAATGTTGGTCCGACCCTACACACTACACATATCAGAAAGTAAATTGAAATATTCGTCAAGATTGTTAGCGGCGATTATAACGCCCCCATTTATGGCGAACTTAATAGAGTGATTACACACGAAATCACACATCAGGAAAAAA
>Ga0272440_1000921_pt1 | contig 24595 bp, 11 predicted proteins | sample SSMMMBAug17_FD_192440 | JGI IMG/M metagenome (GOLD analysis project Ga0272440, IMG submission 192440) | Marine sediment archaeal communities from Little Sippewissett salt marsh, Falmouth, MA, United States - SSM-MMB-Aug17 | ecosystem: Environmental > Aquatic > Marine > Wetlands > Sediment ...
TCAAAGTGGTCAAACAATTGATGGTTCGGATACATTGAAAGTATGGCATAAGGAGCAATCTGCATATAGTGAACGTATCTGGTTATCACAAGATGATGATATCTGGTTAACAGAAAATTGTATGCCCGCATCAGATGTTTGGGTTGAAGCTGGGACTGGGGTTCTTGTGAATCATTAAAAAATATTTTTAAAATAATATTAGATAATTCAATTGACTTGCGTATATAAGTGTTGCTAACAAGGCATTGAACATTTCTGTTATTTGGGGGGTAATACACAGATTTACAGGTTGAAAATATTCATAAGTTTATTATTCATTGATTGTTATTGTTACAGCTTTACCTCCAAAAAAAAGAAACAAGTCACTTAAAAAATTAAGACATGATATATGATATAGATTCGCCATGGAAAGATATGCTCAACAAATTTTTGAAAAATAAAACCGCTCAATACTATTGACTATTCTTCCCAACCAATAAAATCATCTATTTTTTGTAAGAAATTAAAGCAAAGAAGAATTTAACATACAATTTAAAGTGCTACTGAATTTATTTGAGAGGCCAATCTTTTCAATGCTTCTTCGATACGATTATTTAACACTTCTTCTGAAATTTGACTTACAATATCGCCAGTTTGTGCATTTAGAATCTTAACAGAAATAGTTTTATTCGTATTTTCATATGATATGTTTCCCGATATAATGAAGTCAACAGGTAAATAACGCGCAATATTTAACGCAATTTTAAGGTTATTAACTGAAGAATAAGGTAATTCTATACGTTTTAACAGGCCAAACACCATCAGTGGATCAACCTGATGAACCTGATCGGACTGGCTACATGTATGCCTTGCAAAAACATCTGTCCAATAAATATTTTCTCCAGTATAGGGAAAATTCAAACCAGTTTGATTCAAAGATAAAAACATCAATCCATAACCAGACTTTGAGTTTACAGAATCAGATTTTTTTTGGGGTTTCTTTAATAATTTTTCGATCTCAAATGTTAGATTGAGCCGGCAATCATCTGAGTTTTGACAGGTTTCTATTGTTTGTATTCGTTGATATAAAACTGTTGTGATGTGGTAGAGATGATTGCTCTCAAGATTTTTACATTTTTGTTCTGTAATTGTAAGGGATGCTTTGTATTGTTTTAATGCCTGTTGAAGTAAGCCCTGCTTTTCAAATGTAAGTCCTTTTGCCAGTATCGCGATAGAAAATGAGGGAGTCAAAGAAGTGGCTGTGTTGAAATATTTTTCAGCTTCATGATATTTTTCTTTGATGAGCATGATCCTTCCTAACGCATAATTACAAAATGAAAGATCGTTTTCATTTTTGAAACCTTTTTGAAGATTTGTCCTCAATAAATGTTCAGCCAGATCTATCTTATTTGACAAAAATAGTTCCTGTGCAGTGAATATATCCTGATTTGATATATTCATTTTTAAGGTTGTTAACCAGGAGCCTGATTCATTAATACACCCTGCACACATTAAAGTGTAGTTTTTTAAAAGCTGCTTTTGTGTTTGTGTTTTATTAAATTGGACATACCATATGCTGGATACCATTGTTATCATAACAATTAAAACAATGGTTGATATCACAGTAGCCATTGTTTTATGTTGTTTTACGATAACCATGCCTTTTTCATAAAAAACCTTGATTCGTTTGATTAACAGTAGGAATAAATTGATGCTGATTTCAAACTTGAATACAGGTAACTCAATTTGAAAAATACCATCATTATAAGCGATAAATAGTCCAGGAATTTTGACCACAAACCGATCTGAATCCTCTTTTGACATTGAAGATTGATTATCAGGAGTTTCTTTTTCTGTTTGTTGGGATTTTTTCATTCTGTCTCCAAATACCATCAACACTTTAACGTGTTATAAATCGTTGATGAGGTGCAAGTTTTTCTATTATAGTTTTATTTTTTACCACAGCAAAAGCACCTTTCTTATTTACTTTCCGAATAATGGCTTCACCTTTCATCTCAATGTATTCATCAATGATATCGCCGGTCATATCATCAACAACAGGGATGGTATCAAATATGGCAATCCGCATTCCTTTGATGATGCCTTTATTTTTTCCGGTATTAAGATAGAGCCTGTTTTTGATCACACTTTTCACAATACCCTTTGCCAATGGAATTTTTTTTGTGATATCAAGTGCAAGCGCCTGGCATACAAACCGGTATAGTGCATGAATATCAATATTTTCACTATAAAATGACGATGTTGTCATGACACTGTTGTTATCTTCAGTATCAATCAACTTGAGCTTGATATCTAAAAACTTAATTTTTTGCATGAACGAATTCTCACGATATTGATCAATCGCAATGGAACCAATAGATTTGATGTTTAATTGAACGTTTGCGTCCTTTTCAATGGCTTTGACAGGTATTACAGCGTCTCTTTCTTCAACTGTCCATTCAAGTGCCCATAATGGAGCCTGGGTTTCACCATCATTTAAACAGTCAATGAGCGATTTTTTTTGATTGTCTTTTGCTTTCTGGATTTCATCAAGACTTTTCATGGCAACAGTATTAAATCGTCTGGTTTGATTGAATGAACCACGCAGTAACGTTTCAAGATCTGGTTTGAAGGGTTTACCTTGAAATGGAATCATCGCAATGGTCATATTGACATCATCAATTTCCAACATTTTTTTATGAATTATCACTGTTTTCTCATCGTGTTGACTGCCATCACCAACCTTGATATCAAAACGATTCTCACCTTCAATAAGTTGAACATTCAGATTAATACAAAACTGTTTGCCTATGGTATGTTTTTTTGTATATGAGGATGTCGCTGATATGCGATTTTCATTATGATCGATAGAAACAAATTTGATGGTATTCGTCCCGCTGACTTTAACTTTTAAAATAATATCGTCAAAAAAAACTGCCTGAGCATCTTTTACTCCCTCAATTTCAATCAAGAAAGGATGATCATTTTTGTTTGTTTTACTGAAAACGATTTGTGGCATAAGAATATCATTAGCAGCCAAGAGAAGCTTGTTTTCAAAAAAACAGTTTATTGCTTGTTTATCATCTGTTTTGCTATTAGAGAAGTAAAGAGGGGTCTGTGTCTGGTTTCCAGCTATATCTTCAGCTTGTAGTATTAAGGTTTCATGTAGACCATGCAATGGAATGTGGCAATCTAAATGGAACAATTTCATACCATCGGGATTTTTTTGAAAGATTGTTTTTGTGGGGGTTTGGATCGTCACTGAGGCAATTCCAGACTTATCAAAGATATTTCCTTGGATATGAGTGAAATCAGTATTCTGATTCACTGAATCAATGCTCAATGCAGGCCCCTGGATATCCAGAAATACTTGTTGAGTAATGGAAAAATCCTTTCCAAAGATATCAATCGCTTTAATGGTGATAGTATTCATTCCTGGTTTGATATGAACACGTTTTTCAAAGCTTATTTCACTGGCAAAAGATTCAGTTTTAATGGGGTGATTATTGATCAATATGTGTTCAATCAATGTATCATCTCTGGCAAGACCAGTAATGAATAGCACATAATCATTGGTGCAATGATTTTTTCCAGGCGATTGAATAGAAATCTGGGGTGGCAATTGATCTGTATTGTCTTGTAACGCCTGATATTTTCGAGCAACATTTAAATAAAATGAAGAGCGCCCTGATTGTTGCTGTTGAATGGATTTTTGAAGCTCTTGAATGGCTTGCTTGAATTTACCTTGAAATAAATATACAATTCCCAGTTCTCTATGGGGAAAATAATTGATAAATCGTAGGCCATATGTCATTGTCCATAGCTCGTCAGTGTTTTTTAGATGAATGGCTTGTTTAAACGTCTGTTCTGCTTTTTGCCAGCATGCGCCATCTGTGTATGAAAGGGCGACCTCATAATAATTCCAGAATTTTCCACGAAACAGACCTTTTGTTATGCCATAGGATTTCCCATTTTTTATACAAGGCTCAGGACGTATCGTTGTACAGGCAGTAATAAAAATGAGTAAGCCAATTATTAATGCCATTATTTTATTATTTGATATCATTACAGTCTTTAAGTTCTCTCTTTTTTGGGGTTTGCTTTAAATTATCCATATTAACCCTATTGATATTCTGTTATCATTACATAATCATTCCCCATGTTGTTTAAAGATAATAAATAAAAGACATTAAAAACGTATGCTCCTGAACATCTTGAGAAAAGTCGTATTGTTTTAAAAGTGTGTCGCCAACATCATTGCCAAACCTGAATTGATAGGAGGTATCCATAGCATAACTACCAAACTTGATCCCCAATCCAAGGCTAAATCCATAATAATCATCGGGATTTCCCTGCGCTGGTGCAGGATCATAAAACAAACCACTTCGAAAAGAAGTCACATAAGTTGATTTTATAAAATTATATTCCATTCCCATGCGGACCTGATGGGTTTGTTTTATATTCACTTTTTCTGTCGGCTGGCCATTCAATGGACACAGCTCTACCCCATTGTCTCTTCTTAAAACAAAATTATTCCAGTGAGTGCGATGAATATCCATTGAAAAACGTAAATTATTTGCATATGCATAGGCAACACCCAGGCCATATGACATGGGCATAACTAATTCTTCTTCGGTTCGCATATGGTATGGAGTGATATCTATATCATCTGGAAGGCCAGGCATCTTAAACGTCACTTTTGTTATGTAAGCACTGTCATGCTCTAATGTTGCCTTGAAAGGAGATTTAAACACAACTCCCAGCTTAATTTTATGGTTCAGTTCCCACATTACCCCCAGATTGACATTAACAGCATTAAAATCATACTGATCGTTCCCCCAGTATTCTGTTTCCTGGCGTTGATCAAAATCAGATCCAAGAGGGGAATAAATTATACCTGCCTCCTTTTCCTGGTGTTTTTCTGACCATTTATTTTTTCCTGGCCAACTGTCCCATATATTTAATGATAAGCCAAAAGAAATATTTGGTGTAAATTGAATACCATAAGCGATCCCAATAGCTGATAAGCCGCCATCATTTTCTGTGCTTATTCGGCTGGTAGTTGTTTCAGACTCATTCATAAACGCCATTGGGAAATCCCACTCACGTTTAAAATCATAAAGATGTTGATAATTCAGTGAAACAACCATATTTCGATCTAAATAAACAAATGGGTATGTAACGCTAAAATAGTTTAAATCAATATCAGACACTGATTGATAGCCTGAAGATTCCGGATGAACACCAAGGTTATTTTTTTCCTTCCGATGAAAAGCTGAAACAACAAAAGATAGCTCGGGCTTTTCTAATTGGACAATGCCACCTGGATTCCATGAAGCGGCGGTTGCGTCATCTGCAATAGCTATAAACGCGCCACCCATCCCAACAGCCCTGGCACCAGAGCCAACGGGATTTGGTGTTGAGGAAATCTCAATACTTTGGGAATAAGCTGACAGTACAATCAGATGACAAACAAACAAGATATATCCCATTTGTTTAATGAATAAAAAAGCAATATTTTTCATAATATCCTCATTTTTTGGGCTATTGTGATAGCACTTTCATAATATAAATCGCATCATTCAATGTGAGAGAAATGTTATTGATAAACATGTTTTCTTGTAATGAATAATTTTGAAAACCACTCAGATATTGCAGGCATAAAAAAGCATCATGGAGATCAATGGTTCCATTTTGATCTAAATCTCCTTGTGAACTTGCTTTAAGGGGAATAAATAGTGGATAACGCTCGCCTTCTTGAATTGTTATGGAGTTCGTATATTTATCATAGCCTTCTGATATAACAGTCATATCCAGTGAGCCGAAATTGTTTATTTTTAATTGATATGTTCCAAGACAGTTGTATTTGAGAGTATCAGATTCGTTTAGTTTGTAATGAATTTCAGAGTTGAGAAGTTTCTTTATTTTGGAATCAAATACCTGTCCATATATAGTTGCTGGTACTTCATTTGTATTATTCGTATGGAACAATCTCCAATCGGTTTCAGTAATACCGCCAAACTCGTCTGTTGCAATGACTTTCCAGAATACATTACTATCATCTAAATTTAAAATTGATAAATTTACAAAGCAGAATGTCTCATTTATCCCTTCTTTGATGAACTTATTATTTACTTTGTCAAGTGAAAGTTTTAATGTATATGTAACCATATCATTGTCTGGATCTTTTGTGTTTTCCCATAATAAAATGAAATCTTTTAGTTCAGTTACTATATCATTTTCAGCTGGTGATATTTGTTTAAATGGTTTTGGCGAATTGTTCTTTTCTTTGGTTTTATAAACATATATTTCACCAGAACCTGATATGATGTCATCTTTTGATTTAACATAGAAATAAATTGTATATTTTCCTGATTGTTCAAAAACATTTGTTTCGTCTGAATAGAAGGAATATTTAAGTTCAAATTGATCATTTATTGATTTGCTCAAAGGCAATTGAATCATATCAAAATACATTTGGTAATGATTTTCAGCAGTGAATAAGGGAGAATCCAATGCTGGAGTTCTAATTTCGATCCAGGCTTTTTCAACCCTGGAATCATCATTAACAGAAAGAGTAAAGTCAATTTGTTTCGTATCTGGCGCAATAATTTTCCTGGAAACATTCGCTTCTTCTATGGTTATCGCTTTTTGTTCATCAATTGCATAACCCAATATAATTTTTTTTGAACGATGCCCATCTCCAAATGATGGTAAAATATTATGCCCGACCTGATCACCATTGTCATCCAGAAGCGGGTGTTGTTTGGCTGTGTCGTAAAAAGGTTCAATTCCATTCGTCAACAACTCTTTGCTGTATGTTAACTGTTCAGTTCGTTGAACAGCTGTTACAAAGCTGTCATGTAAATTAAAGCCTTTACCCAGTTCATTAAATATGCTGGTGAGAAAAAAACTTCCATCTCTTATATTTTCATCATTTTTGACACCTCGATATGATACTTCATTATCTGCCGCACTTGTAATGACTATTCTTCCATTTCTCGAAAGATTATCAATAAAGCTTCCAGAAAAACACGCGCCAATAAAAATGATAATGTCTTGTTGTTTCGCTAACCCATTTAAATTATTTTCTAAAGCCAATATCCAATTATCTAATTCTTCTGATTTAATCGTTCCTGAAGTGGCTCCGCTTTCTATAAAAAATTTATTATGGCTGCCATGATCAATCAAAATAATATAAAGAGGACCAGGATATTTGTTCATTTTTTCTGCAGCCCACACTGTAATGGTTTCTTTCAGACTATCTTTGTATGATTGTTTTATTAATTCATCACAGTTGCTGTTTTTTCTATGAGGATTATAATATTTAATGTGATCTTCAGAGTCGCTTAAATTGCCATTCATTGTAAAACCTCTATTTACCAGGTTATAGTATATATTGTCCGCGGTAAATGAATGAGAGTCTTTTCCATTTTCATCATCTGGAATGCCACCAACAGCAAGAACAGCATAACCAGAAAATTGATCAGAAAACAATATTTCTTCTGTTTTCATAAATTCTTCTTGATAATTGCCAGCCTTGTCTGAGGCTTTAATGGAAAAGTTGTAAGTACCATTTTGGGTTAAGGTATAAGTAAAGGCATTATCAATGGTATTTTCAGTATCAATATCAGCAATTTGAAACTCATCATCATCAGGTTTTTTGACCCATAATTCAACTTTTTTGATACCAGTGCCCTCAGCACCTAAATCGGTGATGCTTGTTGAACAGTTTGAATATGAAGAACCGCATTTCTGACAGGCAAAAATATCTTTTACCAGATAATTAATGGTTACCACATTATTGCTACAAGTGACAGATAATGATTCAGTACAAGGAAAACCGTTGTCTATTACTGTATTACAAGAGTCTTCAGTTGACCATATTTCAGGATTTAAATTCAGTTTTTCCTTTACTTTGAATATATACATCCCATCTAGAGGAAAAGCCATTTCGTAATTATTTATAGAAGTTGTTTTCCAATCGTCATTTTTGAATTTATATCTGAATTCTCCAAGTCCATCCTCAATACTTTCCCAGGTTATTTCCAATGCTTGCTTATTTGTTGGTGAGCTTGGGCAGTTTATGGTGGTTTGTCCTGTCGGCTCAGGTTCATCTTCAATAACCTTTAAATCAAATGATTGAATATATTTATCATTATACATGGTATCTACCGATTCAGTTTTAAAGCTTATTGTAGCAGTTATTTCACCGCTAAATTGTTTATTATCAATTGATAAAACTGTATAATATTGTGGCTCACTCCAATTTCGCGATGTAAATCTTAAAACATCAGGAAAAATATTAAATATTTCTGCTTGATCACTGGATAATATTCTAATGGTTACATCATGCAAAGGTTCAGAAGTTAAGCACATTGTATATGATACATATTCTCCTTCTGTTATTGATACTTCTTCAACACAAGTCTTGGAAAAACCAGCAGTTTCAGAATCAGTAATAACGCCTTTGAATTCAAGCGATCCTAAATCTAAAGATGCGTTGTCAGAATCAATTAATTTGATCTTTAATTCAAGTGGATTTTGATTGTCAATATGGTTGTCCTTCATTCTGACGTATATACAACTGGTCAGTTGACCAGGTTCCACAATGATTCTGTTATCAGATATGTATTCAAAATCTCTATCTTCAATAGCTGATGTATCTAATAAAGTTTGAAAGGTAAATTCTGTGTTTATTGAAGAAATTGTACTTAAAGATATTTCAATACAATGAGAGTCCTCTTCTTCATTTATTGTATCATTGGCTTTTGTAAATCCAATTTCAGGAGGATTATATTTAAATTTTTTAGGGATAGAATAAATGGCTCTATTATCTGCTGTCTCTCCTCGCGCTATAATGGTATATTCTCTACCGATTTGCCATGCTACACTTCTTGAATCGAATTTGCATAGGTTTTTTTTTTCAGGTAATCTGATTGGCTCTAACCAGACTGGCTCTAAATTAAAATCAGAATTCTGATGGAGATACATTGTATCATCACCATTACTTGATACTTGAATTGAGATTTGTTGGATATAATTACTGACGCCAATGTCAATGATTTCTAATTTGGCAACATTAGGTGTAAGAGATGTATCAGGATTTAAAATCTGTACCTGATGACAATAAAATGCACCCATATCCAGTCTTGTTTGATCATTATCACGGTTTTGATCCGGATCAAGGTTTTGATCCGGATGTCCAGCATCAATGCAAGGTGATGTAAACTGAAGCGCGTAATTGTTATTGAGATCAAACATTGGGTCTTTGTCAAAGTTTTCCCCTTCAAATATAGCCCCTAATTCTATATCAAAATGAAATATTTCATTATCAAGGTTTTGAATATTTGAATAACTTAATGTCAGGGAGCTTGATTCACTGTTTCCACTGATCTGGTTGGGTGTATTCCCCCATAAAATAGAGCTTGTAAGCATAACGTCTGAATTGTCAAAATAGATTCCACCGCCATCAGCAGCATTATTATCGGCGATCGTATTATTATATAAATCAATCAATGAGTTTTGTGTGCAGTAAATGGCAGCACCTTTTTCTGCTGATTGGTTGTTTGCAATTAGGACTTTTCTTAACGTTAGCCTGGAATCTAATGAACATAAGCCACTACCATTATTTGCATTGTTTTCTGTTATGCTTACAGTAAGCAGATTAGCTTCTGATTTCTCACAATAAATGGCACCGCCCTCTGTTGCTTTATGGTTTTCAAAAGACACCTCTTTAATGTTCAAACTTGAGTTATTGCTGTATATGCCTGCACCATTTTCTTCTGTCTCCCCATTCATAATTTTTAAGCCACTGATAGATGTTTCAAAAACGTTTGTTGCCAAAAATACCCGGTTCGTTTTCTGAGCATCCAGAATAGTTTTCTCTTTACCTTTTCCTACTATAGATACAAAGCTATCCAGGGTTATTGGAAATGACATACCTGTTGTTTCAGGAGAATAGATTCCTTCTTGGAGATAAATAATTTTTTCAAAAACACCTTCAGATAATTCACTGTTCAAAGCTTTATTAATTGTTTGAAATGGGGTCGTTTCTGATTGTCCATTATTAGCATCATTACCTTTTGGGGAGACAAAAAATAATTCAGGAGACTTTTTTTCATATAAGATATCAAAAGAAAAAGAATCAAATGGCTCTGCATGTAAATTCGTTGGATGAATATCTGTAAAATATTTTAAAAATACATCCATTTTATTATTAGGCACGGCATCTAAATAAATATCACTTCCTATTGGCGCAGTATTATTGACAATGGTGCATCGGTCATCTTTATTAAAGATAAAAGGAGTGGCTGAATTCGTTTTCAAATAATTGTTTTGAGGAATAATTTCGACTGTATAAGCATTATTACACCCGGTAATATATATAGAAAACATCAACCCAGTAGATGATAATCCTCCACCAACTTGCATTGCTCTGTTATTATATATTGATACATTTTTTAAGGTTATTGATGAACTGCTATAAGGTGAATATATCCCTCCACCGGATTCTTCAGCAGAATTGTTATATATTTTAATGCTATAAAGTTCAATAGGAACAGAACAAGAACTGAAAATACCACCGCCAAATTCAGAAATATTATAAAAAATGTCAACTAAATCTAAATCATTAACTTGGCTTTGACCAGCAAGATATAACCCACCTCCATACGAACTTTTGTTTTCAAAAATTTTAGTCTGTTTTAAAGATATTGCAGAGTTGATAAATTTTAAACCACCACCACAACACATTTTTGTTTCATTTTCAAATATAATAGTTTTGTTTAACTCTACTGTAGAATCATAAAAAGCACCTCCTCCTCCACCTACCCCAGCTATATTCCTATAAATAGTCACTTGGGTTAAATTTAGAGAACAATTCTCAGAAAATATCCCTCCTCCAGAGCAATAAGATTCATTATTTTGAATAGAAACTTTTTCAAAAACAGAATTTGAGTTTTTACAATAAACGCCGCCTCCTTCATTGCCATACCCAGATGAATTTTCAGTAATTAAAACGTTTGATATCTTTGGGCTAGTATTTATTATTCGTATACCACTTCCGCTATAACTACACGGACGACTATTACATCTTGTATAATATTTACTTCCATTAGTAATTGTTACATTTCTTATCTCAGTATTATGATCAATTATTTCTGTATCTTCTGCCGAAGATATCGTTATCACGCAACCTTTCCGATCAGCATCAATAACAACATTTTCGTTTTCTTGACCAATAAGCTTGATTCCATTTATTTGAGGCCATATTAATTTTTCCTTATATGTTCCTCCTGAGACGAGAATTGTATCACCTGATAATGCTGCATCCAAAGCGCTTTGAATCGTTGGATAAGTATCGGATGGAACATTGAGTGTTCTCGCTAAAGAGTTTCCATCTAACGAAAATATATAAAAAATGAATACTAAAATGAAGTATATGTATTTGAGTTTCATCATGTTGTTCCATTATTTGACGAGGTTTTAAATTTATTTTTGTACGATAGTTAATATCTGTTGTTTTATCTTAATATCCCTAAGTCTGGGCATCTCAATAATACATCAATAATTCTGACTCAATCGATTCAGAGATAAAATCACATCTTGAATAGTTATAAGTTCATGATCTGAGTTTATCTGCATGCCCGCGATTGATCGTAGCATCTGAATAACATCTAACATAGATAATAAATTATTTTGATCAATATCTGGAAAAGGATAGCATCGTTGCCTTATTTGAACAGTTTGAGGACTATTCAGTGCACCTATGGCTGATACGATTATATTTCCATATCGTTCTGACAAGCCATAGTTCTCAGTAAATTCTATATTTATAATACCACTGTTTGTACCACTGATGCTGCTGTTCATTACAATCCATTGAGTGTTAGATTGAACATTCCAACCCATATCGCCTTCACCAATATTTGAGAGGCTGAATGTTTGTTGATTATCATCATAATTTGAAATGATTATAATCGTTTCATTATCAACATAATTTTCACTTTCAAATGGCGGGGAAACAGACAATTCCGGTCGATTTAATTGTGCCAGAATCATTGCCTTGACATTTACTTTTGTTACATTGTTGATAGGGTCATTTGAATTAATGGTCAGTATGCCTGTCTGATTAATTCCTGATATTTGTGACCAGTCTTTGATATAAACAGATATCAGGCACTGACTATCAGGTTCTATGACTGATATATCAGGATTTTCAAACCCTAACCATGAAGAATTTGAAAAAATGCGTTGAATTTCAAGATTACCGGTTCCAGTATTTGTTATTGTTATGTTTTTTCCTTGACCATGTTTCATAATGCCTGTTGCAGTTCCGGCATAAGCACCAAAGTTAATATCTTCTGTATCATTGTATGCGATCCTGAAATATCCATCTTCTCCCCAATCTGTTCCCCAGCTATTTTTGGCCTTGAAGCAATGAAGAGTATTATCATAACCGACCAGTAAAACAGCATGACTTACACCAGACAATTGAATCCCCTGATAGTCATAAATTCCGCCTGAGTATTTAAAAAAGTTTTTTGGAACCGCCATTGCTATGCACAAAGGACCATCTTGTAAAGCTCCTTTTATGTCATCTACGTTGAAATCATATCGCCACAAGCCTTGAGGCGGTGTGAAATTATTAAGAGTGATTTCATAGTCGGGCATTCCGCATCGCGCATCGCATTGACCATTCTGGAACTCATAAGGAAAGCAACTTTCAGATGGAATGTTATGGTTTTTTACATAATTAAACGCTTCAAAGTACCATCCGCCATCACATCCATATCGTTCTGATGTGGGATATGCACACGAAACAAGGGACTGCTCAGATAGATCAACATTGGTCATTAATCCGGCCTGATTCGCAACATTTTCAAGTAGACCAACGCTTGCAAATGCCCAACAAGAACCACATCGTCCCTGATCTTTCACAGGCGAATCAAACGCACTCCAATCTTTTTTTTCTGCGAGGTCTTTTCGTTTTCGATATGAATAATTAGGTGTATGGGTTTCCCAGTATTTTTCAACTTCATCAGGCACAATTAATCCAGTTCCATAATCAGATGACGATCTTGGTAATGGCGAAATATTCTTTTTAATCGTCTTTTTCATGCCAGATTTTTGAAAAATGAGAGAAAGTGGTGATACATTAATTTGTGGTTGATTTGTTGATATTGCTGAAAAATTAATTTGATTCAAATCACTATAAACACTTTCGATTGTCATTGATTGGGGGGTAAATTCATATGCAATACTCTCAGGTGTAATTGTTCCAGACCATCTAAAAGGAACAACGATAGAAAACACTCCCTGTTCATTGGTGTTTACTGTAAAGCCCGCCACGCCATATCTAAGGCGAATATTTGCAAGCCCTTGATTTTTTTCTCTAAGCTCAACCTTTCCAGATAGCGTAAACTTAATAGCACTTGCCATAAAGTCTTGATGAAGCTGATCTGTCATCAATTGTTGATAAATAAGATTTTCAGGAATAAATGAGTAACCGCTTCGAACCGGAATAATAGTCCCTGACCAACCAGGTGGCACTTTCATTTCATAAAACCCATCTTCGTCTATTATCGCTGTACGTGTATATCCATTGGCATCTCGAAAGAGGATAGTTGCTTCTGGCATTCCACCTCCACTATCGTGTTGAATGTTTCCTGAAATTTTAGGGCAGATTTCACAGGGGAAAACCGCCATCGTATAGTTTTCTCGGGCGATATTTCCATTTGCATCTGTCATCTGAATTGTAAATCGATATTTTCCTTCATGTTCAGGATATCCACTCAATATACCTTCTTGTGTATCAAAATATATTCCAGGGGGTAAGAGGCCGCTATCGGTTGAAAATCGATATGGGGAAATCCCTCCATTGCCTGTTAATTTAACTTTAAAGACTGCCATCACCGAAGCATTTGGTAAATTTTCAGGAGAAATATCTAAAGAACAATTAACAGCATATATAAAAAAAGAGCGTTCATCAGAAACAGGAGGAGAACCTGAGTCAGTGACCCTTACTGTAAATGTCGAATGTTCACCGGGTTGTAAATCTGATTGACCTGTTATTTCGCCAGAAAGAGGATTTAACTGGAGTAAACCAGGCAAATGGCCTTGATCTTCAACAATCTGAAATTTATAGGGTAAGGTTCCATTGGTTACTTGAATACGATCTGAATATTCTTGGTCTGCACATGCTTTTTTTAGGCTTTCAGTAATAATAGCGACACTCCCCTCAACATCCAGTATAAATGGCTGTATGGCAACATTCTTCGGTAAAGTGCTGTCAGAAACTTCAATTTCAAAATAATATTCTCCAATTTTGGTTGGTTTACCTTCCAACCTTGCCATTTCAGAATCATCAATCAACGATATTCCATTTGGCAGATTACCACTTTTGATACGCCATGTATAGGGTGGCGTTCCAAGTGAGGCTCTAATTAACTGTTTATACATTTGGTTTTTTCGCGCTAAAGGAATTTCTGATGATACAATATAGAGTTTTTTTGAGGTTGTCATTATTGTAAACGTTTGAGAGGCGGTTTGTGCGGGTGTGTCACTGTCACTGATTTCAATCGTAAAGCTTCGGATTTCGTTTTCTTTTAGTGGTATGCCATAAATGGTTCCAGTTGTATTATTAAATTCTAACCCTGATAATAATGCACCGCTTGTTATCCGCCAATAATATGGAGGGTATCCGCCTCTTCCATTGAGAATTTGCTCATATGCTTCGTCTTTAACAGGTTCAGCTAAAATTCGTGTGGTAAAGGAAAGACTGTCAGATATTAGCCAATAAAATTCTTTTTCTGCTGCCGTGCCATCGCTGTCTGTTACTTTAATGGTAAAGCTTGCATTGCCTTTATCAGTTGGAATTCCACTGATAATACCTTTGTTTTGATCAAGTTGAATACCACCGGGTAATGCCCCTTCGGTAATTTCCCAAATTAGCGGCGATTTTCCTCCAGCAGCCTTTAAAATGAAAGGTGTCATTTCATTATTTTTTTGTACTTTTGGCAAAATTGAACTGCTGATAATTGTAAGTTTATTACTAATTCTTATGGATAGGGTTTGATTGATCAATTGCGGTGCAGGAGCTTTTTGATCGGTTACTGTTACATTAAAATTATAGTATCCTATTCGATTTGGGATACCATAAATCATTCCGGTTTTTTTATCTATCATTAATCCGGGCGGCAAAGGATTCGCACAAGTAAAGGATAGCGGATGAATACCACCTGTCACCATGATACTTTCCTGGTAATTTTCACCAATACATCCTTCAGGCATTTTTTCTGATATCATTTGAAGTGGTTCAACAACTTTAAAAACACTATCCAGGTAAGCCATTCGTCCATGGGCATCGATAACTGCAAAAACCAATGTACCATAGGCTGTTTCTTGAGGTGTGCCTACTATTCTGCCAGTATCGCTTTCCAATTGTATTCCAGCAGGCGGGCGGCCAAAGTATAAGTGCCATTGGTAAGGTTCGTTACCTCCTGATGCGAATAGCTGATGTTCGTAAGATTGATCAACAATACCATTAGGAAGCGGTATGGATTCAATTCGAAGGGGATTTAATACTGTCGAAAATTTTTTTTGATGGTTCTTCCTTCTTGATCTGTAACACGTATGGCTACATACGAGGTGCCAATTTCAGAGGGTACAGCGTTCATGCCTTTAATAATGATATTATCAATCCATGCTGTTGAATAATAACTTGCACTACTTCGTTTAATAAATTTCCATTGAAAAGAATGTACCCCCTCAGCCAGACCTTCCAATGCAAAGTTGTCAGCTTCATTGCCTGAAAAAATCCCCTGACTGATCTGGTCTATGGCAAAATTCAGAGTATCACTGGTATTCTCTTGATTGACGACTTCATAATCAAATGTAATGATTGCATTGCTGGTGGTATTACAGTGTAACTCTACTGAACTGATTTGACTTTGGTCTAAACTGGTAAATTGTAAGCGTTTATCTGTTGAAATTACAGGGAATACATCACCGGCATATTCTATATTTTCTAACGATGGATAATCAAATGATTCATGAAAAATACCTCCCCCGCCAATCTGGCCATTTTGTGATAAAAAAAGACCTTTGGGAAGAGAACCTGATATAATTTCAAAGTGATAGGGTAATGTTCCATTGGCGACTTCGAAATTAAAACGATATTCCTTACTGCGAGTTGCAACAGGTAGTTCTTCTGGGGTTGTGAAAGTTAATTCTCTTGTTACAACGATAATAAAACCTTTTTCAGCATGGTTTTGCAACGCATCTGTCACACCAATGCTGAAAGAAAAAGACCCCTCTTGAGTCGGAATTCCAAAAATGTTGCCATATTGAGGATCAAGGGATAAACCGGGAGGAAGCTCACCACTAATGAGTTGATAGTTGAGAGGTTCGGTTTTACAATTGATTTCAATGGCAGGATTGTATTGTTTATCAATAGATGCAGGAGGAAGTTCATCGGTAATAATATTTAACGCAGTGCATGGTGGTGATAGTTGAACATTCAATTCCTGATTACCTTCGACACTAACATTGTTGAACGTTTGTGTGGCATAGCCTGGTTTAGAAAATGTAAATGAATATAGACCATATCCCAAATTTTCAAAATAGTATTCTCCCAAAGGGTTGGTTTGGGCTTGCTCGCCATTACTGCATAAGATGGCTACTGTTGGGATGGGATATCCTGTCTCTAAATCGGTTACTTTGCCGAAAAGTGATATTTCAGCGAAAAGAGGTGGAGTTAGCAAAAAAAGAACAATGAATTGTATTAGAAAATGTCGTTTCATTGATTTTCCTCTCCTTTATTTATATTAATTTCAAGTTCCATTTTGTTGAAATATTTTATTGTACTATATATAGTTAAAAAATAGAATTCAGTAAATCCGTCGATTCTTTTCTGATCTATCTAACATACACAAAACCATATTTATAATTGCCTTTATAGCAAGCACCAGTTTTATTACCAGTGTGAACTGAGTTAGAAATGAAAATTTCATTACCTTTGCATGCTGAGTTTCCATCTGCATGAGCAAAACGACCATAAGAACTATCGCTCCAGCTATAAGTGGCCCAATCTTGACACCCTGAAGCACTTGCGACATCTTTTGAATAACCTTTGTAAGTTGTTGAAGGGTTATCTGCATAATACGTATACTCAGGCAAACCTCTGACACTCATTTTCCACCAAGTTTTTTCGTTAGAAAACTTAACTACAAAAAATTTTGAATCTCCAATTTTTTTCATATAACTTGTGCCTACAATTGTATTTTTATTGTGGAATCTTGGACTTGTACAATCTTCTTCAAGTGTTAACAAACATTGATCAGAATTACTTTCTCCACTTTTAATCTGAGCATTTGTTCCATTTGTGGTTTGCTGTAAAACAAGCGTCCATCCTCCCCCATCAATTGTCATATCGCAATATACATAAAAAGGGTCATATCCATCATTGCCATCAGGATCAATGAAGTACACACCATCACCATGAGATTCGCCAGCATCTAAAATAGCTTTGCATGTGGTAAAAATATCCGGTTGCCAGATAAAGGTTTCTTTTTTTGTTTCATCATATTTATATTTTTCACCTGTTTTCAATAAAAAACCTGCTCTCGTAACATAATCCATTGGAATTGGATTTGGACCGACCGGCCAGTTTACTTTGTTTCGCCATGAATTGTTATAAGCATCAAATTCTGGGCCGCTTATTCTCCAATCTTGATTGGTATCAGCTGGATGGTAATTTTCTTGGGCTAAAGCAGTTTGATATAGAATGGCTATTGTTAAAAAAAATAGAATTGATCTCATAAATTTTTCCTTTCTTATCAGAATTGTTCATCAAACATGGTTGAAAATTGGTATAAAATAATTGATCAAATTTGTCACCGAACATATATGAAACCATATTTATAGTAACTATTGTTATTTGCACCATACTTTGTAGTAGTATGGACAGAGTTTGAAATAGTAGAATTATTTTTAGCGCCACATGCAGAATTTCCATCAGAATGAGCAAAACGACCATAAGAATTATCGTTCCAGCTATAAGTAGCCCAATCTTGACATCCTGAAGCACTTGCGACATCTCTTCCATAACCTTTAAATGTAGTCGATGGATCATCAGCATAATACGTATATTGTGGCAATCCTCTTACACTCATTTTCCACCAAGTTCTTTCACTAGAAAATTGAACAACAAGAAATTTTGTTTTACCAATTTTTTTCATATAACTGGTACCTTTAATTGTATTTTTATTGTGGAATCTCGGACTCGAACAATCTTCTTCAAGTGTTAACAAACATTGATCAGGGTTACTTTCTCCACTTTTAATCTGTGCATTTGTTCCATTTGTAGTTTGCTGTAAAACAAGCGTCCATCCACCTCCATCAGTTGTCATATCACAATACACATAAAAAGGATCATATCCATCGTTGCCATCAGGATCAATGAAATAAACACCATCACCATGTGATTCACCAGCATCTAAAATAGCTTTGCAAGTTGTAAAAATATCCGGTTGCCAGATAAAAGTTTCTTCTTTTGTTTCATCATATTTATATCTTTCACCTGTTTTCAATAAATAACCCGCTCGCGTGACATAATCCATTGGAATGGGATTAGGGCCATCAGGCCAATCTACTTTGTTTCGCCATGCCTTGTTATAAGCATCAAATTCAGGGCCGGCTATTCTCCAATCTTGATTGGTATCGGCTGGATGATAAGTATCCTGGGCTAAAGCCGTTTGATATATAATGGCTATGATTAAAATTGTTAGTATTGATTTCATAAATTTTTCCTTTTTTGTTAGAATTGATTATCAAACAATATTGAAAGCTGATATGTTTCTCCATGCGTTGTTATATGCATCAAATTCATGGCCAATTATTCTCCAATCTTGATTGGATACGCAATTAAAGTTGTTCATTGAAATAATATAATAGTATCACCTATCTTACAAAAATCACAAATGCAGTTTGGCTGACATCTTTAGTTGAAGCATTAGATTGCCCAGCACCATCATTCTGTAAATCTATTCCCCCATCTCCACCATTACTGAAACTGAATTTCCAACAATAGGAAGAATTTACGCTGCTAGTAGTTGAATATGTAGCTTTTTCAATACTACCATCCCAGCGTTTAATACTTCCTCCATCAATAAAGTTTTGACACATTTGAGGGGTATTGTTTAAATTTTCTTTGAATATCCAGTTTTTTCCCCATGTTACATTCACCCATTTGCTTTTGTCTTTAGGATATACAGCAAGCATTTGATGATTTTCTGTAAGTAAGCTATTTATTACTGAATCAGATAATTTTCCAATTCCATTAAATGTATTCAAATTTTCAGGAGTAACTGCCGAAGTACTTAACGACCTTCGTGCTGAAAAATACATTATTTTTGTCCATCCACCTCCATCAGTAGTCATATCACAGTAAACAGGAAAAGAATCATTCCCGCCTTCATCATCAGGATCAATAATATAAACACCATCGCCATTTGATGCGCCTGCATCTATAATAGCCTTGCAAGACATTAAAGGAGCATGTTGCCAGATTAATGTGTTTTCTTTTGTCTCATCATATTTGTATTTTTGACCACTTGACACCAGGTAACCCGCTCTCGTAACATAATCCATTGGAATGGGATTAGGATCTTCCGGCCATTTTTCTTTGTTTCGCCATGCATTGTTATAAGCATCAAATTCATGCCCGGTTATTCTCCAATCGTGATTGGTATCTGCTGGATGAAAATTATCTTGTGAAAAAGCTATTTGAGTCACAAAGATGCTTATTATCATTACAAATAAAATTATTAATCTCATCATTTTCTCCTTTACATTGACTGATGATATTTTTCATAGTAGTACAGCAAGGCAGAAATAATGCCCCGGTTTATAATTTGCTGAACCGCTGAAAAATAAGGGTTTTATGCTTTTAAAAACTGGGGCATTATTTCTGACTTGCTGTAGTAGCTGCATAAACTTTTATTCTTTTGATATTTTCGACATAATTAATATAACATCCCACAAATCAACTTTATCATTCTGATTGGTATCTGATGCCATATAAACAGGAATCCCCGGATAATTGGATAACACCTGTAAAGCAATTATAGCGTCTTCAATTTGAACAAGTTCATTGCCATTGAGATCTCCGCCAACAAATTCAGGTGCTGTGCCTTCAAAAATTGTCATATCAAAAATTTTGTTTCGATTTACTGCAGGTGAACTGGAATCCAAAAGACTAAGGGTAAATGAAAATTCCCCGGAAACTTTTGGAAATCCTGAAATAATACCATACATACGATCCAAAGAGAGACCTTCCGGCAAAGAAGAATCCTGAGATATACTAAATATATATGGCTGAATGCCCCCTTCTACATCAATTGTTGTTCGATAGCGATCATATTGGCGTGCATTGGGAATATGATCTGTAACGATTTTAACTGGTTCCTTCACAAAAATTGTAAGCATTCGTTCTTCAACGACTGGTGGAATAGCTGAATCTTGCACTTGAATCACAAATTCTTCACTTTCACTGAAATCAGGATCAGGAATACCTGTAATATCACCAGTTACAGCAGACAGGATCATACCTGAAGGAAGTTTGTCCCCTCCCTTTATCTGCCATGAATAGGGTGGTTCTCCACCATGTACCAGAATAGAGGAAATATAGGATTCACCTTTTGAAGCCTGAGGAAGATATTGTGTAAGAATTTCAAGGTTTCCAAATATTTCTATATGAAATGTTTTTTCAGCATTAGTTTTAGGTATGCCACTATCTGTAACAGAAAAGGTCATTATATATTCACCAGGTATGGTTGGAGTGCCTTCTATTTTCAGACTGCTGGATGAATATACAAGCGATAGCCCTGGTGGAAGTGTTCCACTTTTGAGTGTCCATTCATAGGGTGGTTTTCCCAATAAGGCCATGATTTCTGAAAGATATGGTTTATTCATGAGACAGTCAGGAAGTTCTGGGGTAAAAATATACAACTCATCTGGGTTGACACTTATATGAAATTCTTTGCTGACAATTTGCGGTGGTCTATCATTATCACTGACCTCAATTTTGATGGTTTGTGCAATTTGATTTTCAGGTTTACCATATATTGTTCCGGTTTCTGGATTTAATGTCAACCCGGCAGGCAATACTGTACCTTTTTCACGCCATTGATAAGGTGGCAATCCGCCATCTACTTGAAGGCTAAATAAGTAATCTACACCAACAGCAGCATCGGGAACAAAACCTGTTTGAATGGTAAGTGTGTCATAGATATGCCAGATAAATTCTTTTTGATTGGTTTGGTCAGTACTGTCTGTTACTTGAAATGCCATGATCAAATCCCCTTTGTCGAGAGGTGCACCTGACAGGGACCCGGAATCAGGGTTAAGAATGATTCCTCTGGGCAGTTGATTCTTAATTACTTCCCAGTGATATGGTGAGGGACCTCCGCCAGCGGCAAGGTTAAAAGGATTGATTTCTATGCCGCGTCTTGCATGAGGAAGAACTGCTTCTGTAATAATCGTCAGGCCTGCTGTTGTGGATAATTTGAAAATATTGCTGATTTGTTTTGGACTTGGCCATGAGCTGTCAGTTACTTGAACATTGAAATAGTGAACCATTTTATTTTGAGATTTTCCAAAAATTTTTCCGGTACTGCTCTCCAATTCAAGACCATCAGGCAATCTTCCGGTAACATATGTATATGGTCCAATGCCACCACTAACTCGAATAATCTCTGAATAGGTTTCATTTTGAAGTGCATTTGGAAGCGTTTCATTAACAAAATTTAGTGATGTTGTTGATTGGAAAGTATAATCTTTGTATGTTTTTCTGTTATCCTCATCAATAACCGAAATAACCAGCGTATTATATATCGGTTCTTCAGGTATTCCAGCTATTTCTCCAGATATGTTCAATTTCAAACCTTTGGGTAATTGTCCGGAATATATCATCCATTGATATTCACCAAAACCTCCTGTGGCTTTCATTGTTGTACTGGTATATGCTTCACCAACAGTAGCATCTCCAAGCCGATTTGTTTGTATCATTAATGGCTCACACACAAGGAGACTAAAATCTCTGTCAACAAAATTATTGTTCGAATCTATAACCTGGATCGTAAATTCATAATCGCCAATTTTTTCAGGTGATCCTGACAATATATCTGAAACTAATTGAATTCCAGGGGGTAACTTATTCCATTTTAATGAATAACGATAGGGTAGTTTACCACCTTGAATATTTAAGTTCCACTGGTTCGCTATGCCTTTTGTTGCATGTTCAAGAACATTATCTGTCGTGAACATTAGAGGATCAGTTACCTCCAGTACAAACGACGCATTTGGCTCATATGGGTTGATCTGATCACTACATTGAATTTCAAAATTAAAAGTTCCTGTCTGCGTTGGCGTACCTGAAATATAACCTGATACAGAATCAAATATCAGTCCTGGTGGAAGGCTGCTGTTATTGATTAATGAAAATGAAAAGGGGCGTTTTCCGCCTTCCATAATAATTTGATAACCATAGGATTTACTTAGTTGCGCCGGAGGCAAATTGTTCTCTGGAATAAAATTAAACATACAAAGAGATGAAGATTGTAATTCGAAATTTTTATCTCCACTGACATATAAACTTATTCCATTAATGCTGATGCGACCATCAACTTGATTACTCTGTACATCTCCGGAAATATTATATGTAAAAGTTCGATTTTCAAAATCAGGATAGGCCCCCCCATATAATGTTGTTATTATCAGTATCCCAAAATCCATTATTATTGATACTATAAGGCAATACACCATCTGGCAGCAATTCCATAATAGCATATGCCCCCTGGATCAAGGGCATTTGAGTTTTTATGGTAACGCGGCTGGCACACTCCTGTATTTCAATATGTCTTTTTGCAGAACCAAAAATAGTTGGATCGTAAACATGAATTGCAAATACCTGATCAACAGAATTTTTATGCGCATCACTAAGATTTACCGAAAATTCATATTCTCCTGAAGATGTAAAAGTACCTGTCAATTTACCATCTGATTCTAAAGTGATACCAGGTGGCAATGTGCCATCAATTTGCGATATTGTATAAGGCTGTTTTCCGCCAGAAGCTTGAATGGATAATGAACTTATTGATGTTTCACTAACATTGAACAAAACATTGTTTCCAAAAATGAGTTGTTCTGTAATTCCAATCAGAAAGTCTTTTTGAATCATCGTATTTTGATGATCAGATATCAAAATTGTAAACAAATAACGTCCTGTTTGTTCTGGAATTCCTACAATAGTGCCTGATGTTGAAGATAATTCTAACCCAGGAGGAAGTTCACCAGAAATAATTGAAAACGAAAGCGGGTAAAAACCACCTTCAGCTAATATTTGTTCTTGATATTGGATTTCAAGTTGTCCTGTAGACATTGTATCTGAAACAAATGATAAGTCGCAATTCACTGGAGTTAGCTGTTGGTTTCCATCTATCGTTTGAGAAAGGCCGTCAATGCTGATTAGACCTGATATACTATATGAAATGGCATTTCCTGAGACATTATAAATGAATTCACGATCATTTCTATCTGGGAAAGCTCCCCAAATAATGGTATTGTCGTTTTCATCCCAAATTCCATTTTGTTGTATATGATATGGATAAAGGCCGGAAGGTAATATTTCTTTAATTGCATACGAACCTTCATGCAAGTTGAACTGAGATTGTATCTTAACAGTCGTAATGCAGCTATCTGTTGTTATAATTCGTGCCGCAGAAGCAAATAATTCTTGATGGCTAAAAAAAAACAAAATAAAGAACAATAAAAAAATTGATTTTATAGATTGCTTCATAATAAATCTCCTCTGCATATAAAAAAAATAATGATCATAAATCTAATATTGTTATTTAGTTAATAAGTTTTATATCAATTTATGTATATAAAAACAAGATGAAATTTTATTTGGATGTAAAAATAACCAATCATTATTATTGATATGAACAAATCTTATATGAAGGAACATTGGAATGGCATATCAAAAACCCTGATGAAAGCTTTGTATTTATAACTGCCCTTGAATCTTTAAGTAAGCGATCATAAATTTTCGAGTAGATCGTAGTAAATATTTTGTTATTCGTCTGGTTGGTTGAACCTTATGTTCTCCACGAACAAAAACCAGTATCAAACCTATGAGCAAAACCAATGAAGGGGCGAACCTTATGTTCGCCCTCCGGACAAAAACCGATATCAAACCTATGTTCGAAAATGAATTAGAAACGTTTGCCTCGAACATAGGTTCGCAAACGATTGTTGTTCGGAGGGCGAACATAAGATTCGCCCCTTCATTGGTTTCGGACATTGTTTGGATTTCGATTACTACGATCTACCCGAAAATTTATGATCGCTTACTTATCTGATGGTAACTACTCATAACACATTGAACAATGCCTTCACGATGAACTTGTTTTGACTCTTTGGGACCAGGATAAAGCCCATTCGCCTGTAAACTATACCATAAATGTTGAGGTAAGAACATTGTCTGCCACAGAGGGCTCTGATGCGGCATTATGGGCTTATATTCAGCATCAGCATTTTACAGTGCTCACCC
>Ga0272440_1000922_pt1 | contig 24547 bp, 19 predicted proteins | sample SSMMMBAug17_FD_192440 | JGI IMG/M metagenome (GOLD analysis project Ga0272440, IMG submission 192440) | Marine sediment archaeal communities from Little Sippewissett salt marsh, Falmouth, MA, United States - SSM-MMB-Aug17 | ecosystem: Environmental > Aquatic > Marine > Wetlands > Sediment ...
TAAGCCCTGTAAGGGCGCCACATAAATGGGCTACCTATTATTATTGTTTTTTTGTGTGTCGCCCTTTCAGGGCTTAAATCATTGTAATGTCTTACCCAGGGCGTTGTCCTGGGCTGGTATATTGCGCCCTTTCAGGGCTAAGAAAATGCCCCCATTTTTAGAATGCGCCCAAAACAAAGAGAATCATTTTTCCATTCTAAAACGCCTTTTTATTGTTGTTAATTCAATTAAAATTCATTTTGAATAACAGTTTCCTCCAACCATCTCATGATATATGTGAACCATTGAACATCACCATCAATTGACAGAGGAAAGGATTGATCCATTAAAATATTATTTTGTTTTGCATATTGGCGAAAGGCATCAATATCATAGCAGCCCATATATATAAGGTATCTTTGATTTTCAGATAAATGTTGCAAACCCGCATTATTTTTGGCTGCAATCAGGTGAATCATTAAATCATTGTATGTATCAAATTCTTGTAATTCCTGATCAATACGCCATTGATCAATGCTTTGTTGAAACAATGTATCATGACCGAAACAGTGGGATTCACGAATCATAAAATGATTGGCTTTTACCTTTCCTGTTTCTCTGGACTTTGAAACGAACCGACCCAGGGGATAATAACGACATGTTGAAGGTCGATTTGGATATACCAAACATCCCTTTTTAGATACAAAAATACAATGTAAATCATTTTGAGATTTGGTTTTTAATTCAACAATCGGTAATCCAGTTTCAGGACCGATCGTACATATTGTGTAAGTATTTAAAAAAGTTGATGAATCGCAATTAAAATGATGTTTCAAGCGAATAATATCATAAGGTGCCAATACCTGCTGAAGGTTCTGACAACATTCATTAAAACAAGAAATATCTGGATGACATTTAAAATTGAACGATTGATTGGAATTCATTCTTATAATATGAGGATTTTTCATAATGAATTATAGTGTCTCCTAATTTAAATGTGATTCTTAAATCTAATAAAAAAACTTGATAGCCAAGTAAGAAATATTCCTTGACAAACATATTTTTTGATGGTACATTCGGCCGAATTACAAATTGATTAAAATTTATTCATCTTTCTTACTGCAACAGACTGTCTCGAAATAGAGTCAGCTTATATATAAACTAAGGATGAACTAATCTACAATAACGTAGAGTTAACATTAAAATTCCTGAAATTCAATAAAGAATTTATCAGGAAAAAGAAACTTAGGAGGAAGAGTTAATGCCAAGTTTTGTCATTCAAGAAAAATGTGATGGTTGTAAAGGTGGGGACAAAACAGCCTGTATGTACATTTGCCCCAATGACCTGATGGTATTGGATGCAGATGCCATGAAAGCTTACAATCAAGAACCCGACCAATGCTGGGAATGCTTTTCATGCGTAAAGATTTGTCCGTCACAGGCTATCGAAGTACGTGGATATTCGGACTTTGTGCCATTAGGCAGCAGCGTAATGCCAATGTTGGGAACAGAAGATATTATGTGGACATGTAAGTTCCGCAATGGAACTGTCAAACGTTTTAAATTCCCTGTTCGTACAACAGCAGAAGGTTCAGCAAATGCTTATTCAGACCTGGTTGGTAAAGATCTGGATAGTGGGCTTCTTTCAACTGAAGAAGTTGATGGCAAAGTATTACAGGGACCCAGCGAAACTGTGTAAGGGAATTTTTGTTTAACAAAGTAAAGAATAATTTTTAGGAGGATATAAGATGGCATTACCAAATAAACCAAAGGGTGAAATCAAAGCGATAAGAGATCCCGAAGTCGAGGAACGCGAAGTTGATATTCTGATCGTCGGCGGTGGTATGGCTGCCTGCGGTACAGCTTTTGAAATCAAAAAATGGGCCGGCGACAAAAAAATCTTGCTTTGCGACAAGGCCGCCATGGAAAGAAGTGGTGCAGTTGCACAAGGCCTTTCAGCAATCAATACCTACGTTGGTGACAACACAACTGAAAACTATGTCCGAATGGTTCGTAACGACCTGATGGGACTTGTACGTGAAGACTTGATCTTTGACCTTGGCCGTCACGTGGATGACTCGGTTCATTTGTTTGAAGAATGGGGCCTGCCTGTTTGGAAAAAAACCGATGATAATAAAAATCTTGATGGTAAAAAAGGCCAGAAATTGGGTACCTTGAAATCTGGTGCCAAGCCTGTTCGAACTGGTAAATGGCAAATCATGATTAATGGTGAATCTTACAAAAGAATTGTTGCTGAAGCTGCTAAACTGGCTCTGGGCGAAGACAATATCATTGAAAGAGTTTTTATTGTTGAATTACTGCTTGATGCCAACGTTGAAAACCAAATTGCCGGTGCGGTTGGGTTCTCAACACGTGAAAATAAAGTTTACATTATCAAAGCAAAAACCATGATGGTTGCTTGCGGTGGTGCTGTAAATATTTATCAACCACGTTCAGTTGGTGAAGGTAAAGGCCGCGCATGGTATCCTGTATGGAATGCCGGTTCTACCTACACCATGTGTATGAAAGTTGGTGCTGAACTATCCATGATGGAAAACCGATTCACCCCGGCGCGTTTTAAAGATGGTTATGGTCCTGTTGGTGCATGGTTCTTGCTGTTCAAAGCCAAAGCATTGAATGGTTTGGGCGAAGTTTATGTTGCCAGCGATGCTGCCAAGAAAGAACTTGAAAGTTTTGCTCCTTATGGAACTGCTGCCATTACCCCCACATGCTTGAGAAACCACTTGATGCTTTTTGAAATGAAAGAAGGTCGCGGTCCAATTATTATGGATACAGTGTCTGCGTTGGCCGAGCTTGGAAAAAGCATGGACAAAAAAGAACTGAAGCATCTTGAATCAGAAGCATGGGAAGACTTCCTGGATATGACCTGTGGACAGGCTAATCTCTGGTGTGCAACTGACACTGAACCAGAAAAGAAAAATTCTGAAATTATGCCAACTGAACCTTATTTGTTAGGTTCTCATTCAGGTTGCTGTGGTATGTGGGTTTCTGGACCCAATGAAGACTGGGTACCGGCATCTTACAAATGGGGCGATGGAGACAAAATTTACAACAGAATGACCACAGTCAAAGGCTTGTTTACAGCTGGTGATGGTGTTGGATGTTCTGGACATAAATTTTCTTCAGGATCTCATGCTGAAGGTCGTATTGCTGCTAAATCAATGGCACAGTATGTTCGCGACCATGCTGATTTTACACCAACATTGGCTCAATCCAAAGAAGAACTGGTTGATCTGGTTTACAAACCTGTCCGCCTGTATCTGGATCACTGCGAATACACTACTGATGTTGAAATCAATCCAAACTACGTAAAACCATCAGGCATGGCACTTCGTCTGATGAAAGCCACCAATGAATATGGTGCAGGTACATCGACATACTATCAGACAAGCAGCAAAAACCTGGAAATCGTAATGGATCTTCTGGCTGTCATGCGCGAAGATAGTGAAAAAATGGCCGCTGGAGACCTTCATGAGCTTATGAGAGTTTGGGAAATCTATCATCGAATCTGGACAGTTGAAGCACATTTGCGACACATTCAGTTCAGAAAAGAAACGCGATATCCTGGATTCTACTATCAAGCAAATTATCCAAAACAGGATGATGAAAACTGGTTCTGCTTTGTAAATTCTAAATACGATCCAAAAGCAGGATCATGGGATGTGAAAAAAGAAGAATATATCAAAATTATTTCTGACTAATCCATATCGTGGATTCACGAAACAGGAATTTTTTTGAATAATTCATGAGATAAACGTAATAAAACCTCCGGGCACTTGGTGTCTGGGGGTTTTTTTGAAATAAGATCCTGAAATAATTTGATTGTTTATCTGTTAGCTTTTAGCTGGTTGCAATAACAGGGTGCGAAAAAAAACATACCCTGTAATTGCTGTTCGCTAAAAGCTAACAGTTAATAATCTGTTATCAAGGAGAGAAAGGGATAGCATGACAGACAAAGCGACGCCTCCAGTCAGTGCCAATATTCTGGTTGTCGGAGGTGGGATCAGCGGCCTGACAACCACCCTTGAAGCTGCTGAAGCCGGATATGATGTCATTTTGCTGGAAAAAGAACCGTCATTAGGCGGTCGGGTTTCCCAGCTGAGACAATACTTTCCCAAGCTTTGCCCACCCACATGCGGTTTGGAAATCAATTATCGCCGCATCAAGGAAAACCCCAGAATAAAAGTTTATACATTGGCTGAAGTTGAAAACGTGGATGGTACATCCGGTGACTACACTGTGACCGTGCGCATGAATCCACGCTATGTAACAGAAGATTGCACCTGCTGTGGTGATTGTGAAAAAGCCAGTAAGACCGAAATTCCAAATGAATTCAATTTTGGCATGGATAAAACCAAAGGTGCTTATCTGCCTCACAATATGGCATTTCCCCAACAATATGTTATTTCTCCACAAATCATTGGAACTCAAGATGCTGAGCGATGTAAGGAAGCCTGTAAATACAATGCAATTGATCTGAACATGGAGTCCAAAACCATTGATTTTAAGGTTGGCGCAATAGTTTGGGCCACCGGTTGGGAACCCTATGATGCCACTCGCATTGACAATCTTGGATTTGGACGATTTGACAATATTATTACCAACATGATGTTGGAACGTCTGGCTGCCAAAAATGGCCCCACACAGGGCAAGATTGTCAGGCCTTCTGATGACAAAGAACCGGCATCAGTTGCATTTGTACAATGTGCTGGATCTCGTGATGAAAACCATTTACCCTACTGTTCTTACATTTGCTGCATGGCATCCTTAAAGCATGCCACATATATCCGGGAGCAATATCCGGATACTGAAGTCTATATTTTTTATATTGATATCCGGTCTCCTGGACAACGATATGAAAAATTTTACAATAAAATTAAAGAAGATGATAAGGTCTTTTTGATCAAAGGCAAGGTCGCTGAGGTTTCGGAAGATGACGCCGGCAATATCACTGTTGTAGCAGAAAACGCGGTAACCGGTGAAAAAATTCGAAAAACAGTGGACATGGCTGTTCTGGCAACAGGTATGCAACCCACAACCGCCAATGTCAAATTGCCGGCAGACCTGAAATATACAGATGATGGGTTTATAATCAATGATTTTGAAAAGGGCGGAATGTTTGCAACCGGTTGCGCCAATAAACCGGCTGATGTTGTTACTTCCAACCAGAACGCAACTGGTATGGCCCTGAAGGCGATTCAAACCCTGGTGAGGAGGTAATCAATGGATAAAAAATTTGGTTTTTATATCTGTTCAGGCTGTGGGATTGGAGAGGCGGTCAATACCGAATGGATTATGGACAATGTCCCCAAAGAAGAAGGTTACTCAAATTGTACTGTTCATCCTTTTTTATGCAGCAAAGAAGGCGTTGATGCCATTCAAAAGGATATCAAAGACAAAGGGGTCAATACCATTATTATTGGGGCTTGTTCTCGTCGGGTCAATTATGATGTATTCAAATTTGATGGATGCATTGTTGATCGTGTTAACCTGAGAGAACAGGTGGTATGGTCTCATCCACGACCTGAGGGATGGACAATGCCTGAAGAGGTTAACGAAGAAGAACCCGATCATCTGCAAATGATGGCTGAAGACTATTATCGCATGGGCATGGTTCGATGCGAGAAAGTTGCCTTGCCCGAGCCATACAAACTGGATTCCCAAAGCGATAAAATATTAATTATTGGTGGTGGTATTACTGGCATGCAGGCAGCTTTGGATGCTTCTAAAGCTGGCTATCAAAGCACCATTGTAGAACACGAAAGCCAACTGGGGGGGTATGCTGCAAAAGTTAGAAAGCAATTGCCCACTCAAGCGCCTTATGAATCGTTGATATCTCCAATCGTTCAACAAAAAATTCAGGCAGTTGAATCTGATAGCAATATTGAGATTAAAACCAATACTGTTGTTGCACGAATTGCAGGACAACCGGGTGAGTTTACAGTCACATTTAAAGCACCGGGTGAAAAAATAGAATTTGATGTTCCTCTTGCTGTGCCTCCTGAAATGCGTGTGGATGAAAAAGGTAAAGAGCTAGATAAAGAACAGGTTGACGAAGTTTACAAAAAAATTAACGAAGGCAGAGCCGATGTTCTAACCATTGATCCCAATGGTGAAAAATATGGCGCAGTTGTTCTGGCTGCTGGATGGCGACCTTATGAACCGGAAAAAGATGAATTTAGTCATCTTGGATTTGGGACCATTAAAGATGTTGTCACAAACACAACTTTTGAAGAAATAGCCAAAAATGGCAAAATTACCCGTCCATCTGATGGTAAAGAAGCACACGCTGTGCTTTTTGTGCAAAGTCCTGGACAGGGCTCTGATGCTGATTTCAAATATTGTGGTTCAGTGACATCAATGGTCGCTCTCAAACAAGCTGCTTATGTGCGTGAGGATTATCCGGATGATGGCAAATCATTTGTTTTCTATCAACATATGCGTACACCTGGATTGATAGAAAATTTTTATAAGTCAATGCAGCAAGATCCGGGCATTTTCCTTTCAAAAGGTGAAGTTACTGAAGTCAAGCAAGATGGTGACAGCCTGACTGTAACAGCCAAAGATACGTTGTTGGGCGAAAGTGTAACAGTTAAAGTAGATATGGTTGTTTTGGCAACAGGCATGGTTCCAGTAACACATGATAATCCTGTTGTGAATCTGGCCTATCGTCAGGGGCCGGGCTTTAGAGATATTGATTTGTTTGATGATTATGTGGATTCCAACTTTATTTGTTTTCCATATGAAACCCAACGAACTGGTGTATATGCAGCCGGTGCAGTACGTCGCAGTATGACCATGGAAGAATCTATGGAAGATGCGGCAGGCGCTGCTTTAAAAGCTATTCAATGCCTTAAGTCTGTGGATCGCGGTGAAGCGGTACATCCAAGATCTGGTGACCAGACATTTCCTGATTTCTTTTTTCAACGATGTACACAATGTAAACGCTGTACCGAAGAATGTCCATTTGGCGCACTTGATGATGATGAAAAGGGTACGCCAAAACCCAATCCCACCCGATGTCGTCGATGTGGTACATGTATGGGCGCCTGTCCAGAACGAATCATTGGCTTTGCAGATTATAGTATAGACAGTGTGGGTTCCATGATCAAATGTATCAAAGTGCCATCAGAAGATGACTATGATGAACCTCCCTTACGCATATTGGTATTTTTGTGTGAAAACGATGCTTATCCTGCAATGGATATGGCTGGCATGAATCGATTGCCCTGGCATCATGATATTCGGTTCGTCCCTGTGCGTTGTTTGGGATCTGTTAATACCATTTGGGTTAAGGATGCATTATCTACTGGTATGGATGGTGTGTTGTACATTGGCTGTAAACATGGAGATGATTATCAATGTCATTTTGTCAAGGGCAGTGAGTTGGCTGAAATTCGAAAGTCCAAAATCAGTGAGGCTCTAGCAAGTCTGGCTTTGGAAGAAGAACGTGTGGCCATGCATGAAATTGCCATTGATGAATACGATAAACTTCCGAAAATTATTAATGAATTTGTGGATGAAATAGAGGCCTTAGGCCCCAATCCATTCAAAGGTTTTTAATATATCATTAACAAAGTGGATAAATATCTGATGATAAGTCAAAAAAATCGATATTTATCCTCAAAATAAAGAAAGGAATCAGGGGCATGTTGTTAGAACCTGATGTCAAATTTATAAAGGAGCTTGAAGGCATTGGTGGCGATTCAGTCAAGAAATGTTTTCAATGCGCTACCTGTTCAGTGGCCTGCCCCATATCCCCGGATAATAAACCCTTCCCTCGGAAAGAAATGATAGCAACAGCCTGGGGGTTGAAAGACAAGGTGGTCAAGAATGCTGATATCTGGCTATGTCACAATTGTGGTGACTGTTCCACCTTGTGTCCACGAGGGGCAAAACCGGGCGATGTAATGGCCGCATTAAGAATGTACGCGATTAAAGAATACGCATATCCCAAGCAACTGGGGGACATGGTCAATGATCCATCAAAACTACCCATCTTGCTGGCGATCCCTGCAATCATATTCTTGATTGTGGGCATGGTATGTAATATGTTTGTTGACCCCAACTGGTTGAATTTCAGCCCGGGCGGTCATGAGATTGCACATCATCACTTTTTTAGTTCATGGTTGGTGGACCTCATTTTTGTTCCGCTTGCTTTATGCGTTGTTGGTGTATTTGCAAGGGGTGGTTATCTTTTTTTAAACGATATTCACCAAAATGCAGTTACTGAGGGGAAAACTGACAAAAAAGATTTGGATATTGTTGGCATCCTTCAAAGTTTGCCACAAGTTATTCTAAGAATTCTCAAGCATGAAAAATTTGATCAGTGCGGTGAAAATCAAACCCGCTCTACACCTCATATGCTAGTATTGTTTGGTTTCATCGGATTGTTTATTGTCACAAATATTTTCTTTGTAGTGCTTTATGGATTTGGTATACATGGACCATATTCCCAATTCAATCCTGTAAAATGGCTGGCAAATATCGGTGGTCTTTGTCTGGTTATTGGGGGATTGGTGATGCTCAAAGAACGTATTTCACAAGATACAGACACACAAATATCAACATACAAAGATTGGGCTTTAATTGGTTTGGTATTGGCTCTGGGCCTTTCGGGCTTACTTACAGAAATGACCCGATTGGGTGAACTGGCAGCCTTGTCTTATTTATTGTACTATATCCACTTGATTTTTGTATTTTGTTTATTTGCTTATGTTCCTTATTCCAAACTGGCGCACTTGTTTTATCGCACATTGGCGATGGCGTACTCAGAATATGCCAATCGGGAATAATTATTGACATATATTTGAATTATTTAAGGCGATGCCTCTTTTTTAGTAGAGGGTCGCCTTTTTTGTTTTTACTCTAGGTTCAAGTTTTTTTGTCTTGACTTTTGATAAACTGTTACTGCTCGTTCCCATGTATCGGAAAAAAAAATCCTGCTTTATACTTGGTTCAAGTGCAATTCCGCTTGCTAACGCGCGCGGCTCTGAAAATTTCGGCAGCTTTTAATCTGAGCCGCGCGCGTTAGCAAGCGGGACTGCACTTGAACCAAATATCAAACAGGCTTTCCGAAGACGCACAAAATTAGGCTAATCTAATACTTGCCGAAGGGCACTATGTTCCTTATTCCAAACTGGCGCATTTGTTTTATCGCACATTGGCGATGGCGTACTCAGAATATGCCAATCGGGAATAATTGTTGTCATATATTTGTATTATTTAAAGGCGATACCTCTTTTTTGGAGGGTCGCCTTTTTTTTTATATGCCAGGACAATATCATTTTGTTTATGAAAAACTTAGGGGGATATTGTTTGACTCGAATAAAAAACTGGAATCCAACCAATGACAGAAATCAATTGACATTCGATAATTGTTATATTATGTTGAAACAATACCTAAAAAAAGTTACCATTTCAACGCAAAAGATAAAAACAATGACCAAGGAAACAATATGAAACCAATAACCATATTTTTCTTATTAATTACGATCATCTTCATTTCATTTGATGCTTTTGCCATAAATTATCAATCTGACAATTATTACCTGAGATATCATTTTTTGATCAATCAAAAACAAAGAGGTTATATGTGGCTAAAGAAAGGTCAAAATGAATATCACTCTAAATACCTGGACATCCATGATAATGATCGTATCCCTTTTTATTATCCATCAAAATCAGGTAAGTTTGAAAATAAAATTTATGCTACAGAATTGAATTTCCAAAATAAACACTTCAATGTATATAATAATCTCGACAAAGCGCCAAAAACAATTCAAACATATATAAAAGGAGATAAAAGCACAAAATCAGTTATGGTAAACGAAAATGGCCTCCCTAAACTCATTATTGATAAAATACCTATGGTAACCTTAGAAAATATTATCATCGGTTTCATTCTTGGCGGGATAAAAAAAGACCAGGAATTCATATTATACGAGGAAGGCTCCAAAGCGCACTTTCGAATCTATTTTGTAAATACTGGGAAAAATAGAGCAAACGTGGGAAATCGATCATGTGAAGTTAATTCATACGAGTGTAAAAGAAAGAGTCTACCCGGCCAAATTGACAAAACAATTTTCCATATTGATGTCTCACTAAAAACCGGCGTGCCAGTTAGAATACACTCAATATCTGGACGATGGGTGATGATTTTAAGCGGATTAGGCAAACCAACAAAAAAAAGGTATGACCAGACAGATGATTTTATGATGATTGCGCATAAAAGATTGACAGATTTTTTCAAACCCGAAATACCACAAATCTCTATTAGAGATCACAATATGAATGAGAATGGCGATTTTCGTTTTAAATTTGATGCGGATTTTCAATTAAAATCATATAATCCCCCTCAACTGGCTGCAAAATACTTCTACAAAAAATTTTCCAAAAATGGTTACCCCAAATGTAACGTTAATATCCCATTCGATGTGAATAGTTTTTTTTCAGGTTCTGTAAATGGACAACCAGTATATTTTTTATTCGCATCAAATCGTGAAATTTGTGAATTACTTTATCAAAGGGGCTATAAAGAGGAACGATGTAACACAGCAACCATCTCAGATTATATCCCTGGAATTGGATTAACAAAAGCAATTGGCACAGAAATTTGGGATATGTTTGATGAGAATTCTCTTGAATTGGAAACTCATTTCAAAAATAAAGATTTATTTGATCATTATGGAACAGAAGCGATTATTTCAAAGTTTGGACACAATGCTCATTGTCTTGATGTAAATAATGTGCGAACAAAAATACATGCGATTACAAAAGGATATGCCTTGATTGTATATCAACGTGATTTAAACACTTATAAACATGAACTGAAGCGTATCGAATGTCAAAACCTGAAAGGAAAAAAGCATTGGAAAAAATCATTTATTCAAAAAGACGAGGTATGCCGGTTTATGGGTTTTGATCGCATACACGGAAAAGAAAGCGAACTGATATCTTTAATTATTCATAAATTTCCAGACCTTCAATACTTTGGCGTAAATAATGCGAAAAAAGAAAAAGAATTTATCATTTTTAATTACATTCCTGAAATAACAGGATTCTGAAACAAAAGGACTATTGTAAAAATGAATAAACAGTTTACAATCGTATTCATTGCTTTAATTGTTGGCCTATTTATTTTTGATTATAAAGGGTTAAACTGCTATGCTGATAATAATATATTTAACAATGTTGGATTTGCTAGCATGCGGGTGGTTAAAACTGGCAATGAAGAGCAGGATTTAATTTTCTATGATCTTGCAAAATACAGTTATAGAATGAAATGGTCTTCTTTTAAAAAAATTGCCGATAAAATGCAAAAATCCAATATATACCCAAAAGCCATCGAAGAAATTTCAATGAAACAAGATCTGAATCCTTCCAGGGATCATGAAACAGCAATCAATTTTTTTCATGACTATGTAGATGCTGAATTTGATAAATATTTAAAAAAATTATCTATTCATAACAATGCACGATTGTTGATATTTGATGTTTTGGAAGCCCATCATGTGAAACAGTTTATTAAGGGATCAAAATACCTGAATTTAACAGTTATGGTGTATTATCTGGACAGTAATAGTGTTGGCGTAACATTTATTCCATTAAAACAACCTTTATTTTCCAGCTTAACCGAATTAAAAGAAAAATTTCACCAGGCAATTATAGAAGCTTTAGGAGAAGCATTGGTTTTGACTGGAAACACTTCCTATAAAATTAATACCAATAAATTAAAAGAAAAACAACAATCAACAAATACAGACCCATGGGATTAAAAATTATGATAAAAAAACATCATTTAATCATTTTTATTATGGTATGTGTGAGTAATCCTTATATTTTATATGCAAAACTCAATCAGAAAAAGAAGCCTTCTGATGATTATAAACAGATAATTATTGTACCGCCAGTTGAATTGTATACGACGGGATATAAGCTTGGATTAGATAAAGAACAGTGCATTGATCATAAAAAAAGAAAAAATGAAAAATGTAAAAAATATCTGGCATGTGAAGAAAATGAAAAAAATCCATCGAAGGAATTATTCTCAAAGCTGGGCCGGGAGATTCATTTTGCAATGGAAAAAAGTTTAGGAATCTTCAATAATCATAGAAAATCAAAACAAAAATGCCTGTTTTATACAAAACTATCATTGGTTAATCCTTGTTGTGAACATAATCCCCATATCATAAAATTTTATGATTCAGTTAATAAAAAAGGTTTTCTTTCAAAACAATTATTGAAAAAAAAATGTGATGTTATGGTTTGGGCACAATACGATAAACGCTTTCATAAAGTTATTGAAAATCACATTGGTGACCCTGAGAAAAAAGAATGCGACATTCAAGTGAAAATTTGTTTTTTTGATGGGGACGCAATAAAAACACAATCTGTTAAACTCACATATAATGATAATTTTAGAACTTTTACAGACAAATCAAAGCGATCCATATCATTATCAATATTTGAGTTATTAAAACAAAAACATTCATTACAAAACAAGAAATCTAAAAAAATCAGTAATAAATAAAAATGATAAGTGATGCTCTAAAAAAAAGTCCATGATGTTGAATGATTGTCGTTCAACTTGTGGAGCTCAAGGAGATTATTCATGATAAGAATAATATTTATTATATGTGTACTATTCTTTCATACTTTTAATGATCATATATATGCAGAGAATACATGCAAATTATGTTTATTAGATACAACATCTTCAACTGCCGCGAGAAATATTATAGCGAATAATTTTATAAAAAATATTCAGGCTTACCACAAATTAAACTTTTCTGTGGATATTCATGTTGACAAAGTGGGAACATTGATTCAATCAATTAATACAGGGTCTTTTGATGTATTAAAAGAATTCATGAAAAAACAACAATATGATTATTTTTTGTGTATTAAAGATGAAAGAGATCAACATATCTCTCTGACTGTATTTAATCATGAGCTTATCTCTGATGATGTTTTTTTAGAATATGTGTTAAGCATGGATCCATATTTTTCAGATATTGCAACAAGTGCTTTTTTATCTCTTTTTCATAGTATTTCAGATAATTTTACACAAAACCTGTTGTATTGATTGGATGTAAGTATGGGCGTTTCTATAGTTGGGGAAGCAGTGAAATTAGCAACGTTTATTATCTGAATCAGAATTTACAGAATTAAGAAAAAAGTGTTGTGTTTAATAAGTATTGGTTAGGTGAAGCATCTTGGTTTCGGTTTATACGCTAATGTTCGCCCTCTAACAGAATCCGAAATCAAAAAACAATGAAGAGATTGCATTCATTACTGAATTATTTTTTATAAAATAAATGAGGACACAATGAGAAAATATAGTATTTTTTTGATATTTATTTTTATGACTGTATCATGTACGACTCAAAATTCACTTATTGGCAAAGGAAGTCTTTATACAAAAATTAACAGGAATAAGTTTCTTCAGCAAAGTCAGTACAAATTTGATATTGATGAAAAAGCTGAATCAGTTTCTGTGTCGCTACTTGAGGATCCACCTCATACAGTACAATGTAATCTCCCTGTGTCAACATCCGAACAGGTATTGTTTGTAAAAATACAAGAAAAGAAAAACTTAAATATTGACAGACATCTTATTCTTGGAAAAGAATACCTGTTTGAATCTTCTTGTAACAAGAATAAATTAATAATAATGTTTCATTTGCCAATCATCTATCTTGTTGAGGGATTTGTTCCTTTTAATATACACGTAGGATTATTAAATAAACAGACCAACGAAATGTCAGTATTAAAAAAAACAATTGTGTTTAACTGGTCGCCAAAAATAAAACCATTAGATAAACAAACAGGCTTTGCTTATTCAACCAATTTAATTGCTCATGGTTATGAGCCCTTAGAAAAAACAGTGTATCAAAACGAGATAAAAAAAGAATTACAAAAAACAAACAAGCAACGCTTCGATCAACAATATTTACAAAAAATTATTACATTTATTCAAGATTAAATAATTGAATTCTTATTTCATTGAGAATAAAACAAAAGTGATGGTGAATTATGAAAATTAAAATTACGAAGTATTTATTTGTAAAACTATTATATTGTGTGTTTTTGGTTCATTTTTTCTATTCGCTAAGCTTTTCTTCTGACAGAGATACACTTGCCAGAATAAAACAAATAGAAGAGAATACTAAAGCATGGAATTTGTATCATGATGTGCTTACACGCTTAAAAAAAGAAAAAAATAACAGTGAACGTTTGCTTTGTGCATCTGAAAAAAAGGTATTACAAGCGATGGATATCATATCTGAAGATCATGAAGCATTGATTGTATATGTAAAAAAATTATCTAGTGAAGGACGATTGCCTGGATATGTTGATGTTGAAGAAGCAAAAGAATACTATCCCAGACAATTACTTTTTGAAATTCGAAGACTTATCCCACCAAAACCATCAGCAACAGCCAGTATCACATTTGATGGTAAAAACTCCATACTCGAAGTAACCATTGCAAATTTTGGAAAGTCAATGCTGGAAAAGAATACGATCCTGGTATCTTCAATACCTTCTATTCGTATCCCCGCCAAAAACATAGAAATGATCCTTCCTGAAGAACGTAAATCAGTGAAATGGGAAATTAAAGGTAAGGCAGTTAATCACGCAATAACCATTAAATTTCAAGAAAAATATGGATTTAATGTGTATCCTATAAAACTACTTAATTACAATTGATTTAAGAAAGGAAAAATAGAATGAAACATATTCCAAGCGCTTTTTTTATTGTTTTTTTTAGTTTATTTTTTTTAAATAACGTATTTGCAGATCCATATACAAACCCACCGGGGGTAAGGGCACGGTCAATGGGTGGTGCCTTTGCTGCGGTTGCTGATGATAGTTCATGTTTTTGGCATAATCCCGCTGGTATGGCAATAATGAATGCTGATAAACTTGCATCGAACGAAAGAATCTTTGACATGCAGTTTTCTACTTTTCAATCATTGGAAAAAAAACCTGATGTTGAAAATATTAATTATGCTATAAATCGAAAACACAAGAAGTTTTCAATAAAGTCAGGGGATTTTGGTTTTTCATTTGGTGGAAGAGAGCCAAATTTAGATGATAATCCGGTGAAATCTGGTGGACTATATTATGCAAAGCCTTATTTCATTAATAATCATTTTAGCATCAAACAAAGAGATAACAAGCCAATTGTCAATAGCGCTTTTGGAGAAGTTTATGAAGAAATATACGCAATAGGACTATTATATGGTTTTACATATATTAATAAAGAAATATCTTATGGGTTTACAATTGACTATATTAATATAAAAAGTAATTATTCAAATATTTGGACAATCTCTAGTTATGATGAAGTTAATAATGAACTTAACTATAAGTATATTGGAGGCGATGGAAAAACATTTGATGCTTTTACAGGTTCTGTTGGCATTTTGTATAAACCATTTAAAAAATGGTTTTCATCTTATCAGTTTAGTATTGGATCAGTGTATCGTTTTCCTTCACATTGTAGAGAAATCGGACCTTTTTCAGACCAACTTATTATTGAACGACCTTCGAGCATGGATTTAGGAATGGCAGTAAATAGGATAAGCATTGGCAGCAGATTTATTTTTTCAGTTCAATATGGTCTTACTGAATGGTCGCGATCAAATCGAAACATCGACACAGATTATCATAAATATTCTGCTGGTATGGAATGGATATTGCCAAATAAATTTATTCAACAGAAAAGATTTCCTTTTTTGTCTTTTCGAACAGGTTCATACCAGTCTAAAGCATCTCAAAAATCAGATAATTGGCCAGATGTGACAAGCTTAGCATTTGGAGTGGGCCTAATTACAGGAACAAATAAAGAAAAAAATGCCATTGAAATAACACTAGAAAACAAAATTATTGACCATCTCCATTATGAAAAAGAGAATCATTTTTTACTTTCAATAGCATTTTCTTTTAATGGTATTTCAGTTCGAGATGAAAAAGCGAAAAAGGATAAATAAGAATTAATGATACTAAGTTAAGCTGTATATAACATAGTTGTAATTGAGTATTTAATATTAATAATATAAATGTGAAGGAGGTATTCACATGAAAAGATTTTTATTAACTATGTTTATTTGTATTATGAGTAATAATCTATACGCCGACCCATTCACAAATGCACCAGGAGAACGTGCCCGGGCAATGGGCGGCGCATTTGCAGCTATTGCTGATGATAGTTCCTGTTTTTGGCATAATCCTGCTGGATTGGCTATTATGAAAGCAAACATTGATATACAATTTTCCGCTATTCAAGCATTGGTGAGAAAGCCGGAACCAGAAAATTTAAATAATGCAATCATTGGAACACATCAAAAGTATGATATAAAAACTGGGGACTTGTCTTTTTCTATAGGTGCTGGTTTTGGCCCTGGTTCAATTATTATGTATTATCACAAACCTTATTTTATAAATCACCACTATAATCCTCGAAAAAGAGAGAACATCCCCATAGTTGAAAGTGCATTTGGACAAGTAAACGAAGAAATCTATTCAATAGGAGTTGGGTATGGTCTCTCTTCCTCAAATAAAAAGTATTCTCTTGGATGGACGATAGACTATCTTAATATGAAAAGTAATTATTCAAATATATGGCAGATAAATGGATATAACGATCAAAACGATACAACTTTTTATCGATATATCGGTAGTGATGGCAGAACATATGATGCCAGATCCGGATCAATTGGTATAATGATGAAGCCATTTGATAATTTTTTTAAATCCTACTTGTTCAGTATTGGGTCTGTTTATCGATTGCCATGTCATGGCATTCGACGTGAAAAAGAGACCGATACTTTTTTAGAAGAATATTTTAAAGTCTTTTACCCTGCGTTTGCTGCTCATCTCGTACAGGCTGGCCCATTTTTTGATCAACTGATCATTGAAAGGCCTCCAAGTTTTGATTTGGGTCTGGCTATACGAAGGCAGGGTAATAGTCGATTAAGTTTAGCTGTTCAGTATGGATTTGTCGATTGGTCCCACACTAACAGAAGAATCAATACTGATTACAACAAGTATTCTGTCGGAATGGAGTATGTGGCTCAAAACAAATATCTGTTTAATGACAAGATTACATTATTATCATTAAGAACTGGATACTATTATTCAAAACCAACCCCCCTCACTGATGATTGGCCTGAAGTTGAAGGATTAACATTTGGACTGGGTATAAGTTCTGGAGCATTTGCTTTTGAAGTTGCACTAGAAAATAGAATAATTGATTATCTTCACAATGAAAAAGAAGAAAACTTGCTTGTTTCATTTTCTGTATCAATTAGCTCTGGCATTAACATAGATGACATCGTTAAGTCCCAATAGGGACGATAATATGAAGCATTCAAAAACAACAATATTTTCATCAGTATTCATAAGCCAATTTATAAAATCACCTAAACAATGGCTGATATATGGTTTACTGATCATTTTTTTTACATCAGGAATTCTTTTCTATAGTTATATTAATGGGTTTCGTGAAGCATTCATTGATAGGCTAAAAGGTTTATATCCTGTTGCATACTTGCATTCATATGGAAAACAAATTGAGCCTTTTGATGATAGATTTCATCATATTCAAGAATTTTTTCATATCTCCAGATCACTATATTTTAAATACAAAAAGAATTCAGATACAAATGAGATTATAGACATCGGTATCAGAACTGCAAACATAAAACATTTTCCAAAAATAATTCCCTTTCAACCATTACATACCAATGGAAATCATATATGGGTGAATCAATACCTTTGGGATATGATTTCAAAACAAAGTTTTTTTGATGGCACAGGGATTTTTTGGGTGAATGATTATGGAGAATCAATTTATGTCAAGATACATACTTTTGATTTACCCGGAAGTAAAGGATGGATTTTTGCTTCCAATGACGTTGCTGAGAATCTTCAGTTGGATTATAACATTTCGACGATTTATACTGCAAATGCAATAAAACCTGCTTCAATAAAAACGACTTATCAAGAATCAGATAAAAATGTGATACTCTGGATCGACCGCCTTCCTTTTTTTAATTATATTACCTACATTTTTTCATTAAGAATATTTTTGATATTTACAGCAGGCTTTTCTACTCTGGTTTTTTTACTAACGTTAGGTGTATTGCAGGATACGATTGACGAGCTTTCAAGATTGATTCAGTTTTCTGCGCTATATGGTGTTTCAGGCTATTTTGTGTATGGATTTTTTTTAGGTTTTGTACTACTGTATTTTTTTTGCACAATTTTTGTTTCAGAACAAATCACTTTCTTTATCAACGAACAAATCAAGGGAGTAGTGCCAATAGCATTTTCACTACAGAAGCCTTCACTGGTCATGTATTTTATAATTCTATGTATTCCTGTTATTGGCTCTGCAGTATTTATTCAATCAAAATTTAGAAAACCTTTTGAAGGTTAATTAAAAATGAATCGATTGAAAGCACCATACAGTCTGATCAGCAATTATAAATCCGGTATTTTGAGCCTATGGATATCTTTTATAGTTATTCTGTGTTTGTTAACGATTCTATTAACGATCAAAGATTATTTTTCCTATTATGCAAGCGTGTCATATGGTTTTATACCGGACATAGCTGTGTTTTTTCAACAGGATATGGAGGAAAAACAATTAAAAGATATGATCAATGGTCTAGAAAAAAAATTTCAGATTTCACATATTCGAACTGGACTTATTCGCAAAATTTCAAATGCTTATTTTCTAATGAAAAATGATCAATACAATATTACTCAAACACTGAAACAGAATATTCATATAATAGGCATTGTTTTAAATGCAAACAAAGACATTACAGTTTTTCAGGATGGGCATCAATATGTCAGCACTGTGGCAGACATGGATGAATTTGGAAGCTGGTTCATTAAAATAAAAAAAGTTAAAGGCTTAAAGCCCGGAAAATGTGCCATTGTGACACATACAAATGTACACATACCGGTTGATATTTTTGGTGAAAAGGATCGTTTTAATTTAAGATTTGCATGTGATGATACAAAGATTCAGCAAGCCTTTTATGCATTTTTAAACCATTTTATTGGAAGATTTACACAACTTGATTTGACAGGTATAGACATTGATCGTTTTGCAGGGGCGCATTACCAAACAGATGAAGCGAATCTTTTTGATGTTTATCAAAAACGAAAAATTGTCGCCTATGCCAATCTCATATTTGAGAAATCTCCAACGAAAATCCATGCATTGTTATCTCATGATATTATGAAAAGTTTCAGCAAATATGGCTCAATTACACAAACCACATTATGTTTTGAAAACAAGCAATTGCAATTACATGCGCTGGATTCTTTTAACTATAAACCTGAAAAAAAATTAGAAAATAGTGTTATTTTAATAAATTATGATGTTTTTAGGAAAGTGTTCAAAGATCATTCAAATCAAAAAATGATGTTCGTTTATTCACCGGATTATTATTTAGATTCGATGGTTCAATACATAAAATCCTGGGTCCCTGATATTGTCTATATTGATAAAAGTCAGTCGATTCCATCATTTATGAACCAAAAAATGGTTATCAATGTTTGTGTACATTTATTATCCATTTTGTTTTTTGTTATTGTTTTGTGTATTATAACAATTCGTTTATTAAAATTTTATTCCATCTTTTATAAAGATTTGCTGATCATGAAACTATATGGTTTTAAAGTATATCTGTATTCAATATTACTTATGATTGTTTTAATATTATCAAGTGTCGTCGCTTACAGTTTTTTGTATGTGAACCATCATTTTTTTAACAAGTTACTGCTTCAGTTTTATTATCAACCCATGACCTTTCCTTTGATGAACTATGGCGTTGCATTATTATCATGCGGTGTCATTTTTATTGTTGCCTTCATTATAGAATACAGGCTTTTTCATCAATTATCATATAACACAAATGGAGTTGTGTAATGAGCATACGATGTGAAAACATTGACATCATTTTTGATAACATATCTTTTTTAGAAAAAGTTAATTTGGAGATACCCGAATGTAAAAGAGTACTTCTTTATGGGCCATCCGGATCTGGAAAAACAAGTATATTCAACGTGCTTTGCGGTTTGAGCAGCGCAAAAAACCCAGAAGCCCGAACCTATTGGTATGATTATTCTGTTTCAGATCTTAATGAAGCCAACAAAAAAAGATATCAGTACATCAGTCTTATTTACTCGAATTTTTTTTATATGCAAAGTTTGAGTGTTGAAGAAAACATTGTGCTGCCAGCGGTTTTTGCGAAAATGCAATCTTCGGCTATTGCAAAAATGCTTGATCAACTATATACCATTTTCAGCTTTAGAGATGAAGGTCAAAAACCTTTGAATCTAAAAGATCTCAGAAAAAGAAAAATGGGTCAATTATCCAATGGTCAAAAAGAACTGGTTGGTATTGCTCGTGCATTAATTTTAGATACGCCCTTTATTTTTGCTGATGAAATGCTTCGTTCATATAATAGTGAAACTGAAAAAGTTATTTGGGAAAAAATGATGTCTCCTGACTTAGGCATTGGGAGTAAACGGGGTTTTTTTCTTATAACACATAAAGAACATTTGAAAAATGATCGTCGTATTGATATTATTTATGCTATCAAAAATAAAGGTCTAATAAGCATACCTCGTTGAAAAAAGGAGACAAATAAATGGATTATGAACATTCTGTTTTTGTTAGTTATCCACATGTTCTCAATGAACCTTATGAGAGGGTAGATCATGGATGGGTCACATATTTTATCAGGCAATTAAAAAAATCAATGTCTGGGGATATGGGAAAAAAAGTTAAGATTTGGCTTGATAATGAGGATTTACGAGGTAATGACAATATTGCACAAACTATTGAAAATGCCTTACATAACAGTGCGACATTATTAATAGTTTTATCAGAAGCATATTTAAGATCGGATTGGTGTAAAAGGGAAATGAATACCTTCGCACAACAAGATTGTGAAAAAAGAGTTTTTGTCGTTGAATACAAAGAGATGAACCATAAAAAACTACCACCTTTTTTAGCAAATATAAGACGCTATCCATTTTGGGAAAAGCTAGATGATAGAAAGATTAAGGTATTGGGTCTGCCACAGCCAGATCCAGATAAAGAATTAATATATTATGAAAAAATTGAAGAATTAAGCTCAGATATCTGTAAGCAATTAAAATTAATAGAAAATGAACAATCGAATACATATAAAGATTCTAATAATGAAAAGGTGGATGAGAATAAAAGTAATCAAAAACATTCACCAACAAAAAATGAATTAAAGATAAGAAAGCCGATAATTTTATTGGATAAGCCTCCTTTCAGATTACAAGAAACGCATAAGAAAATAAAATTGTATTTAGAATCAAGGGATTATATTGTTCTCTCAAATAAAAAACTGTCACCCAAAAAAGAAGCTGATTTTTTTATAAAATGTGATCTTTTTGTACAATTATTGGATTGTTATCCTGATGATGAAGAAAAACAATGGGCCGAAGATAAACTTGAACTTGCAAAGAATAATAAAGTCAAAATAATCCAATGGCGTAATCCTAAAAAAAATATTCATAGTATTTCAGACGCCAAATATAAAAAATTTTTAAATGCAGATACTGTTCGCGCAACAGGACTTCAAGAATTTGTCAAACAAATCATTCAAATTATTCGTGACAACTTACCTGAATTGAGTAATCAAAAAAAAGCTATAAAAGAGGCTAAAATTGTGAGTGTTATTGGTACGAAAGATTGTACATGCATGAACAATTTTTGTCAGGCATTTTTTCATAATCCCAATGTAGAAAAACCATCCCAACCATTGGAAAAAATAAAAGATCTTATTGTTCTATCTCATGGTACTACTGCCAAAAAATTAATAAAAAAATATTCTAACTATCAAATTTTGGATGGACAACACTTCCCCACAATAATTAAGGAAGTTGCCAGGGAGGTAGATAATGTCTAAAAGAAGAGAAGAAATTCCTTATCCCGGTTTGCGACCTTTTACAGCAGATGAAAAGGATATTTTTTTTGGTCGGGATGATCATATCAAACAGATCGCTGAAAAGCTCTTTTTTTCTCAATTTGTAGCTGTCGTGGGGCCATCCGGCTGCGGAAAATCTTCTTTGCTCCAGGCAGGATTAATTCCCAGATTACATGATTTTTTTGAAGAAGAATGGCGTATTGTTCAAATGAGACCTGGCGATAATCCCATTTATAATCTTGCAAAAGCGCTTCTTGATAAAAATGCCCTTGGTCCTGAACGTATGAAAAATGAAATAAATGATCTCTGGGAAGATGAGGTATTTGATGAAGAACAATTATTTTGGGAAGAATTAGGCTTCATTAATGCCAAACTCAACAGGGGATCTTTAGAACTACTGAAACTAATCGAGAGCACGCCATTACCTGAAAAGACGAACATTCTCATCTTTGTGGATCAATTTGAAGAACTTTTTCGATATAGAACTGAGGAAAATTTTGATACATATGAGTATTTCGTCGCTCTGTTAATAGAGACTATTCAACAACAAACCTTTGAGCAGATTTATCTTATGATCGGTATTAGATCTGATTTTATAGGGGATTGCGCAATTTATTCCAGTCTTCCAGAAATAATCAATGAAAGTCAATTCCTTGTCCCAAGATTAACACGTGATCAATGTCGTGAAGCAATTGTTGGACCTGCAAATATACATCATAAAGAATTTGAATCTGAGTTAGTTAATGCCTTACTCAACGATATGAGTACCGAACCAGATAGCCTGCCGCTACTACAACACATTATTGTTCTTATGTGGTCTTCCAAAAAAACAAATAAGAACGAAAAATATTTTTTAACGCTCTCTGACTATGAAGAATTAAAAGGAATTCAAAATGCACTTACTGATCATGCAGACAAAGTGTTTGAAGATCTTCAGGAAAAAGATAAAAAAATTACTTCAATAATGTTCAAACAGCTTACACAGAAAACAGCCAGCAACCAGAATATTCGTCGTCCCATTTCTTTAAGCGTTATTTGTGACATTGCGAATGTTAAAGATACAGATGAAATCAATTCAATTATAGATCATTTTGAAAAAGAAAATTGTTACTTTTTTTCTCGTTCCCATGCAGAAAGCCCAGAAGATACCATTTTAGATCTCAGCCATGAAAGTCTGATCAGAAAATGGGAAAAATTGAACAATTGGATCGAAGAAGAAAGCAGGGATGGTCAAGTTTACTCTTATGTTTTGAAAACAGCAAAACTCAATAGAGATGGAGAATTCAATAATTTTACAATCCCTTATCTTGGGCATGCCCTTAAGTGGCAAAAAGAGTTTCAGCCCAATGAAGCATGGGCTGATCGTTATGGCGGTGAATATGATTTATGCGATAACTTTTTGAAAAAAAGTAAATTTAAACGCAATATTGAAAAAATCATTCTTTTCACTTTTATGTTTTCTATTATTTGCCTTACAGTTGTTAGTGTGGTTGAGTGGAATAAAGCTAATACATTGTCAACAGAAAGAACAAACCTTTTATTTGAATCAAAAATTAGACAAACCTCAATGCTCGCAGAACAAAATGAACTTTTAAACGCAAAAGAATTGATATCTGGCACGACTGAATTAGAAAACGATGTTCCACAATACAAAAAGCATGCTCGAAATCTTTTACAATGGTACGTTAATTTGAAGGGTTCCTATTCTTATTCAGAATTATTTACCTCAGAACGTCAAGTAGATAAAGTTGTTACCAGTAAAGATGATACATGGGTTGCAGCTTTAAGTAATAACAGAATATACTTATATAACCAAGAAAAGAAAAAGATTACAACAATGCTTGATTCCAAGGATGCATTCGTTGATATCCTTTTTTTACATTCAAAAAACCAGTTAATCGCAGCAACAGAAACTGGCATTATTAAAAGATATTCTATACCAAAGTTTCATGAATTACCCCAATGGACTGTTGAAACAAATATCAATACTATTTCTCTTAGCCCTGATAGTAAATACCTTGCTGTTGGTTTTACTGATGGTATCTATTTGATGAATATTAATGATCAATCCACTAAACTTTTAAACATTAATGAGGAGACGATTAAAGCACTTCAATTCTCTCCTGATGGAAAATATATTGCTTCGACATCAAATCTATGGGATCTGAACACTAAAAAAATCATTTCAAAAATACCAAGAAGTTCAATTTGTGGCATTCAGTATTCTCCTGATGCCAGATTGATGGCTTTATGGGATTCAAAAACAACGATCCACTTGCTAACAACTTCTTCATGGTCTAAACATATAGATACTCTAGATGGCCATAAAGGACGTGTAAATGACGTTGAATTTCTTTCAAATGGAAACTACCTTTATCATATACTATCTGCAAGCGCTGATGGAACAATTCGAATGTGGGATTCAGAGGAAGGCTCCCTCAATGGCATTTTTGAGGGTTTTCATGTTCAGGTTTCAGATATTCATTTGTCAAATGGCCACTTATATGCAGTTGGGGATAAATACAAGGTAATTTGCTTAAAACACTTTGATAAAC
>Ga0272440_1000923_pt1 | contig 24491 bp, 22 predicted proteins | sample SSMMMBAug17_FD_192440 | JGI IMG/M metagenome (GOLD analysis project Ga0272440, IMG submission 192440) | Marine sediment archaeal communities from Little Sippewissett salt marsh, Falmouth, MA, United States - SSM-MMB-Aug17 | ecosystem: Environmental > Aquatic > Marine > Wetlands > Sediment ...
GGAAGCTACAGAATCAGGCGTAGGAGGATTCTTAAACAAACCTTTTACGAAAGAAGATCTGATTGAAAAAATTGAAAAATTGATTTAACTTCGCATTTCGCATTTTTTCGTAATCGTACAAAAAAAAGAATGTCTTGTAGAGACATACCATGCGATGTCTCTACAGAACAAAAACCCCGATGAACATTTTTTAAAAAGGGGAACTTATTTTCAGAGAATTCCTTAGATTCTTCCATGTAAACTTATTGTAAGTTTACAGTTCTATTTGTAAATAAAACTGTTAAATTCCTATCTACAATTTACACCTTTGCTTTTATCGAAAATCTATAACCCACGAAAAATAATAAATATTATTCATTTAAATCTTTTTTTTAATAATTGGTATACTTCCTGTATAACTTAAATATAAACAAAAGTTGTAGGCTCTTTTGTTTATATTTCTCCAACAATATAGGGGGTATTTCGATGAAAAAAAAATCTTTTATCAATATATGTATTATGATTGTTTGTCTATGGGGAGCACCCATTAATGCTGAAACATTAAAAGCGTATCAGCAAGGTATTGATGGATATTCAGGAACAGAGGATGCCATCATTACAAATTTATTTGTACAAGATACAAATGGTAATGGTGTGACTGCAAAAGAGGGATATTTAAGAGCGTTTCATCAGTTCTATGAGGCGCGCTCATTAATTCGTTTTAAAGATATTTCATTGCCTTTTGGTGCGGATTTGGTTCGTGCAGAATTAAAATTAGTGGTGACAGACAGGAATGGTGGAATGATGCTTGCGGGATATTATCTGGAGAAGGAATGGGATATTCAGTCGGAATCCTTAGGATGGAAAAATCGCATGGATAATTCAACCTGGAGCGAACCTGGTGCAGCGGCGGATGTCATAAAAGGAAAATCATTTATTATAAATGGTTTTTCAGGTGATGGTATACAGGAAAAAATTATCCCTTTGGATAATGAGGTGGTCCATCAATGGCTGAGTTCACCTGAACACAATTTTGGTATTTTGATTACCATATTGGACAAGGAACAATCTGCCTGGATTCACTCCAGTGAGGATTCAAACAAGGATTATCGTCCGAAATTGATTCTTTATTATGAATAATGCGATGTTATTCTGATCATTGAAAGGATGAAAAGCCTAAATCAAATATTGAGGGCAGGCGGCCAGACAAACCGTCCACCCTCATGTTTGTTTTATTCAGCTAAACATAACTATTCATCTTCTTCATCATGACGCACGACAATATCATTTAAATCAAACATACAAATCATATTGGTTTCCTGATCAAAATTAAAGAAATTATTTCCGGTCACTATAATTTTGTCCTCTCCGCCAATAAAATTGCGATCATAGCATTCTTCAGCAGCCAGACGTATGCGATCAATATTGGAGATAACATCCTTTAATTGTGGCAGAACAAAGGGTTCAACCCCCCAGATTATCCGCATTTCTCTGGCAGATTTTTTTGTATCAGTGATCCCAAAAATTGCAAAATAAGGCCGATATTTTGAAATCATGCGTGCAGAATAGCCGGTTTTTGTCAGGCAGATAATTTTTCCAGTGGAATGCGCGGATAACGCCTTACAAGTAGAAAAAACAAGATGTCCAATTAATTCGGAATGCGTTCGCTGGGGGCCATCTAAATCGTCAGGGTTTGCATGTGTCATATGGGTTTCAGCCGAACGAATGATTCGTTCCATCATGGCCACTGCTTTTTCTGGAAATTTTCCAGAAGCTGTTTCCGCGCTCAGCATAACAGCATCAGCACCATCATCAATGGCATTGTAAACATCAGAAACTTCCGCTCGGGTAGGGGTTGGTGCCTGGGTCATGGATTCCAACATTTGGGTGGCAACAATTACCGGTTTTCCTGCAATATTGCATTTTCGGATTATAGATTTTTGAACAGGTTGAACATCCTCAGCTGCGATTTCAACGCCCAGATCCCCCCGTGCAATCATGATACCATCAGATACTTGTAATATTTCATCAAAATTTTCCAGTGCAAATGGGCGTTCAATTTTTGCAATGAGCTTAATGTTTGCGTTTCCTGCATCAGCCAATATTTTCCGAATAGTTGCTATATCGTTGGCGTCATTAACAAACGATATGGCAACATATTCAGGATTCAGTTTTGCAATCAGCTTTAAATCTTCAATGTCTTTTTCTGTAGGCACAGACATGGATATTTTTGTTGATGGCAAATTGACACCCTTTTTGGTAGAAATAAATCCACCGGTGAGGATATCACATAGGAGTTGTTTTTCTTGAATTTCTTTGATTTTTAGACAAACCAGGCCATCATTGATATAGATCAGATCTCCGGGGTTTGCTTCTTGCGGAAGTTTTTCATAATTGATATTAATAATCTTTTTGTTACCTTCAACAGGCTCGGTGGTAACAATGATATTTTTTCCCTGCTTTAAAAGGACCCCATCCCCTTCAACTTTTCCAATACGAATTTTGGGTCCCTGAATATCACATAAGATAGCAAGGCGATCATCTGCCTGTCTAACATTTTCAAAAATTTGAATCTTATCTTCATGTGACCCATGAGAAAAATTGATTCGTGTACAATCCATGCCCAGATCTGCCAGGCGCTTGATTTGCTCAGGCGTATGGCAAGCGGGCCCCATTGTACAGATTATCTTTGATTGCGTGATTGATAATAACATACAATTACCTTTCTGATATACATGATTATAATGAACTCACAATTTGTGTATATCAACAAAAAAATTATAATCCAAAATATTCTCTCAGTTTTTTCTTGGCTGTTTGTCTATCGCGACGATTTTCTGCGCTGATCTCAGGAACTGCATTTTCTGGAATGGAAAAAACTTTTTCAAATGCTTTGCGCGCTTTTTCTTTTTCGCCCATTTCCCAATAAATATCACCCAGAAATATATATGAGAGTGTAAAATTTGGATGTTTTGAAAGCGCATCATTCAACAAATCTGCGCCATCCTGGAGACCTTCACCCCATTTTCTAAAAAATCTTGGTGTTCCCCAATATACCCTTGCCAAAAGGCGCTGTGGGCCGCCACGATAATAATAGCGATCAATCTCTATTACTTTTTTTGCCTGTTCTTTAATTGTCCCCACATTAATGGCACTTTTCATAAACCCCTTTTCTTTGCAATATGCGGCATTGTTTGTGGCATCCCAAAAAATGCCGGGCGCGCTTTTGGGGTTAATTTTTGTTAGCTTTTTGGCATAGTCCATTCCTTTTAGATAGGATTCCATTCGGAACTGACTAAAATCACTGCCTGGATGTAAATTTCCAAGCCAATAGTAACCAATGCTCAACCGGGAAAGAATCATTTGATTGTCAGGCTGAATTTGTAATGCCTTTTCGTAAGAATCAATGCATTTTTTCAATTGATCGAGATTGTCACGTTCCCCCCACACAGCATCTCCAATGGATTTAAGCTTAGAAAATTGATCTTTACCAAAAGCAAGTCCGGATACCAAAAAAATTATGAAACATGTCAACAATAATTTTTTCATTTTGTTTCTCCTGTTAAGTGAATTTCTTTTAAACACCGAATGCGTTTTTATAACTTACTCAAATATTGGCTATCATGAGTTTGTGCCAATTTAATTTGCTATCATTTTTTTAATTTGTATTCAAGGAAAATATTTTGAAACCGCTTTGTGAGTATATTTTTGTTTGACAAAAATTTCATTATTACATAACTATGCACTTACAATTTATTGTTTGAAGTTGGTCAACCCTTCCCAGGGATTACATAAGCCCTGTTCCAATCCACCAACAATGACTGTAAAAACAATAAGAAAAGGAGTCTCACAATGGAATGTAAAAAGGAAAAAAATTTAACGCATTGTAATTGCACTTATGATCCATGCGCAAGAAAAGGGGTCTGTTGTGATTGTATTGCATACCATTTAAAATCCAGACAATTGCCTGGGTGTTGTTTTCCAAAAGAGGCTGAATCCACATATGATCGGTCTTTTGAACACTTTGCACGACTGGTTCAATCCAATGCTGTTTGAGGAATTAACATGGGAAGTAACAAACATAATATTTTAATTCGATTGGACATACCATCAAATTGTCTTGCCATGGTTGCACAGAAATGGGGGCGCTTAATCAAACCTCTTCTCAGCGTCAAGCAACCATCAACAAGTCATCCAGTTACATGCGATCCAGCGGATGTTCTCAGCGCTATGGTATCTCAATTTCTGGTTGAAAAAAATTTTGAACAATACCTTGAGGACGAAAACAATTATCAAGAGCTATGCAATCATATCAAATATCTTATGCGTCCGAGCTAAACGAATCTCAATATGAAGCGGTCATTCATCGTGAAGGCCCCATTCTTGTTATTGCCGGCGCTGGTACTGGCAAAACGCGAACATTAACTTACAGGGTGGCACGTTTAATTGAGGATGGGGTTTGCCCTGAAAGTATATTATTGTTAACTTTTACGCGAAAAGCGTCTGAAGAAATGTTATCACGCGCCGCAAAACTTTTGGATTTCAGGTGTTCCCAGGTCAATGGCGGAACATTTCATTCCTTTGCTAATCGCATTTTAAGACGTTTTGCGCCCAGAATTAAATTTACTCCCGGGTTTTCTATACTCGATACCGCTGATTCACAGTCGGTCATTAACACTATTCGTGAGGCATGGGAATTAAATACGCGGGGGCGTCAATTCCCAAATAAAGCGACCATTGCGGCAATTATCAGTAAATCAATCAATAAGTGTAAGTCAATATCAGATATTGTATCATCAGAGTATTCACACTTTGAACATGAAATTTCAACATTGGAAAAGTTCAAGCTTGCTTATCAACAAAAAAAGCGAGAACAACAGGCAATGGATTATGATGACTTACTGGTGTATCTGCGTGACTTGCTGAAATATAATTCGGATGTGTGTAAACATCTGTCAGATCGGTATCAATATATAATGGTTGATGAATATCAGGATACCAATATTATTCAGGCAGAAATTATCCGGTATCTGGCAACCAGTCATCAAAATGTAATGGTTGTGGGCGATGATGCACAAAGTATATATGCATTTCGTGGCGCGCATTACAAAAATATCATGAATTTTCCAAACCAATTTGAAGGTACCACAATTGTCAAGCTTGAAGAAAACTATCGCTCCCGCCAACCGATTTTATCCATGACCAATGCAATTATTGAACAGGCAGAGGAAAGCTTTCGTAAAAGCCTGTTCACAAAAAAGAAAAAAGGCGTTCAACCCCGAATGATTGTTCTGCCAGATGAACCCTCACAATCGCGATTTATTATAGAAATGATTAAAAAATCCAGCAAAAAGAATAAAATAAAGCTTCAAGACATGGCTGTTTTATTTCGAAGTGCTTACCTGTCGAATCATCTGGAAATCCAGTTAAAAAATAATGGTATTGACTTTGTCAAGTTTGGCGGGTTGAAATTTCTGGACAAGCTTCATGTAAAAGACTTTTTGGCGCTTTTAAGAATCATGATTTACCCTTATGATGAACAAAGCTGGCGTCGTGTATTTCTCATGATGGAAAGCATTGGCAGCAAAACGGCTCAAAAACTGACACAACATATCATTGATCAGCAAATGGGCTTTCAAGGTTTGTTTACATATAAAACACGTGCAAAGTATGCCGCACAATTAGAAACGCTCAAACGTATGCTCGAATCTGTCGAGCAGGAAACCGATTTAATATTCATTGCACAGGCGGTCTTGAATTATTATGAGCCGATACTAGAACGAACTGTTGATAATGCGCCACGACGCATGGCCGAGCTAAAAAGCATTACCGAAATGCTGGATAAATTCGATTCTCTGGAGCAATTTCTTGTTGAAATGGCCCTGGATCCCCCGAATTCATCAGTTGATGATGAAGCTGTCCTTGACCAGAGCGATCAAACACATTTAACATTGAGTACCATCCATTCTGCCAAAGGCCTGGAGTGGCGAATGGTTTTTATCATATGGGCCCTGGATGGTCGTTTTCCCTCTTATCAATCATTGGCAAAACCTGAAGCCCTGGAAGAGGAATTAAGACTCATGTATGTGGCATCAACACGCGCAAAGGAAAAATTGTTTATTACCTCTCCAATAAATGTATACGATAGAAGGCTTAATGATTTTTTAGATCAACCATCAACATTTATTTCAAGCCTTCCGGATGATTTAGTCGATTGGCATTATCTTGATTAATAAAAAAAAATTTTATTAAAAAATGCTTGCATCTACTCCGATTTTAAAGTATATAGTTTATTTTTCATATGGTGGGTGTAGCTCAGTCGGTAGAGCTCCAGATTGTGGATCTGGCCGTCGAGGGTTCAAGTCCCTTCATCCACCCCATTTCAATAAAGCGCCCGTAGCTCAGCTGGATAGAGCGCCGGACTTCGAATCCGTAGGCCGGGGGTTCGAATCCCTCCGGGCGTGCTAATTAAATCAATAGTTTATGACGATTTAGTCATAAACTATTGATTTTTTATAAGATCTTCATATTCTCCTTTCACTAATTATTCAACAAGCATCCTGATTATTCCCCACCTTAAGAATGCTCTGAAAAGAAGGTCCCCATTTCAAAAAATTGTTCGTTAGGGGTTTTTGTTCTGTAGAGACGTAGCATGCTACGTCTCTACGTGCCAAACGATTATACGTTCAAGATAAATGGGAAACTTATTTTTAGAGGCTTCCTTAATTATATGAATACAAACAATCAAAATTGGCGTATTACGCACAGCCGTGCGTTTCTAAAAACTTTCGATACTATTTATTGATTTGCTATCTGTTGTGGAAAAACAGAATCTATGATAAGTAATCTTTCTTTGATGTACCTGTGACATATGCAAAAACATCCAAAATAAATGACATTTATAAAAAAAATTTCAAACATTGTATCTATATTCTTGACAAAGGTATTCACTGACGTATAAAAAACGTAAAATTAATTAACTTTTGGGAAAGGGGAGAATGATGCCTGAGGAAAACAAACTAACCAATCAAGACGATGAAATCATTGATCTCATCGAAATAACTGAAGACGAGGAAGACGATTTGGATGATCTGGATGATCTGGAACTTGTCGACCTTGATGAAGAGTCAGATGATGATCTGGATTCAGACGATGAACCAGAAATGATTGATCTGGATGAAGAAATTTCAGAGGACAGTGTAGATGAAATCGATCAGGATACCGAAACCCTGGTTGAATTGGATGAATCCATTTCAGATGAATCAACTGATGTCATTGATGACGAATCTGTTGATATTGAAGAAGGTGAATCTGAAATTGATAATGATCAACAGATCGATCTGATTGAGGAAAGCGATGATGATCTGGTTGAAAATGTTGACGACCTGATAGAAGAATCAGATGATATAGTCGCAGATCATGATGAGGTGGTTGAAGATATTGACGATATGGTTGAAAGTGCTGACGATCTGCTTGAAGAGACAGATGATATGGTTGAAAATGCTGATGACATGGTTGAAGATTTTGTCGAAGTGATTGAGGATACAATTGAACAAAATGATGATATGATCGCAGAAAATCAATCGCCTGAGGTTCAGGACACGCAAATTGAAATGCCTGATTCAGAAGAGTCAATAGAGACACCTGTTGTAAATGAAATTGAGGACCATGAAACACCTGATTCAAAAGAGTTAACTGATACACCTGTTGTCAATGAAATTGACGACGATGACGACGATGACGACGAAATTATCGAACTGACAACCCCCGCTCCTGCGCCTTCAATGCCATCAATCTCTCAAGAAAATTTACAAGAAACTGTGCGCGAAGTTCTTGAAGAAATGATAGGGGAACGTCTGGATCAGCTTCTAAGCGAAGTTGTTGAATCTGTCGTATCACAAAAAATTGAGGACCTTCAAAAAGAACTGATGGCATAGTTTTTTTTATTTCATATGGAGATATAAAGAGTGCATATATGTTAGATAAAAGTTACGAACCCCATGCGGTTGAGCAAAAATGGTCTGAATATTGGAAAGAAAACAAACAGTTCGCTGCAAAAGATTCTGCCAATCAACCTTCGTATTCTATCGTAATACCACCACCAAATGTAACCGGTGTTTTACATATGGGACATGCCCTGAATGTCACTTTACAGGACATTATGTGTCGTTATCGCAGAATGAAAGGCGATAATGTATTGTGGATGCCTGGAACTGACCATGCTGGCATTGCAACACAAAATGTTGTTGAAAAACAACTGGCCAATGAAGGGCAGGATCGGCATCAGTTGGGCCGTGAAAAATTCATCGCGCGCGTTTGGGAATGGCGAAAACAATATGGTGGCGCAATAATCAACCAACTAAAACGTCTGGGCGCATCATGTGATTGGGATCGCGAACGTTTTACCATGGATGAAGGTTTATCCAAAGCGGTTCGAAAAGTGTTTGTTGAACTATACAATGATGGTTTGATTTATCAAGGTGATTATATTACCAACTGGTGTCCGCGGTGTCGGACGGCATTGGCTGATCTGGAAGTAGAACATGAAGAATTGGATGGTCATTTATACCATATAAGGTACCCATTTAATGCAAATTCAGATGATGGCTTGATTGTCGCAACCACCCGGCCGGAAACCATGCTAGGGGATACAGCAGTTGCTGTGCATCCTGAAGACGAACGTTATGAAAATATTCCAGATACAGTTCAATTGCCCTTAACAGATCGAACAATACCAGTTATCAAAGATTCCTATGTGGATCGAAGATTTGGAACCGGTGCCTTGAAAGTAACACCTGCCCATGATCCTAACGATTTTGAAATTGGACAACGACATAAACTTCAATCTATTCGTGTGATTGGTGATGATGCCCAAATGACCCCGCTGGCTGGAGCATCATATGAGGGAATAGATCGATTTGCCTGTCGCAAACGTGTGATTGAAGACCTTAAAAATCTGAGCTTAATGATTAAAATTGATCCTTTAAAACATGGTGTGGGCCATTGTTATCGATGTAAAACAGTGGTCGAGCCCAATCTTTCCAGACAATGGTTTGTCAAAACGGCCCCGCTGGCAGAAAAAGCAATCAAGGCTGTTGAAAATGGCGAGACAAAGATTATTCCTGAAAACTGGACAAAAACCTACTATGAATGGATGCGTAATATCAAAGACTGGTGTGTTTCTCGTCAGATCTGGTGGGGCCATCGTATCCCCGCATGGTATTGTCAGGACTGTCATCATACGATGGTCAGCCTGAATGATATCACGAAATGTACGAAATGTAGTAGCCAGAATATTGTTCAGGAATCTGATGTTTTGGATACCTGGTTCAGTTCTGCATTATGGCCATTTTCAACAATGGGATGGCCGGATCAAACGCCTTTATTAAAAACATTCTATCCAACATCATTGCTTGTGACTGGATTTGATATTTTGTTTTTTTGGGTTGCCCGCATGATGATGATGGGCCTCTGGTTTATGAAAGATGTTCCTTTTACTGATGTCTACATCCATGCACTGGTGCGGGATGAAGATGGTAAAAAAATGAGCAAATCCAAAGGCAATGTGATTGATCCATTGGACATTATCCAACGCTATGGCACAGATGCTTTCCGCTTTACATTGGCCGCATTTGCTGCACAAGGGCGGGATATCAGAATGTCTGAAAAACGTATTGAGGGCTATCGAAATTTTATCAATAAACTCTGGAATGCGGCCAGATTTTCCCTGACACATCTGGAATCCTATTCCTTAGAAGACACAACAGATCAGCCATCATTACCAGACAAATGGATTCTCTCCCGACTGACTCATGTGGCAATGGATGTGGAATCTCATTTGGATAACTACAGATTTAATGACGCGGCCAATGCGCTGTATCAATTTATATGGCATGAATTTTGTGACTGGTACCTGGAAGCGATCAAACCCATATTATATGATCGTGAAGGCCATAAGCCATCAACATTGGCCTGCTTAAATAACGTATTATGTGCAAGCCTCGGCCTGTTACATCCATTTATCCCATTTATTACTGAAGAAATCCGAAGTAAACTGCCGGCCCCCCCGGGTACATCTTTAATGTATACAGATTTTCCATCAAAGGTGAATGCATTAAATCCAAAAGCAGAAAACTTAATGAATTTAATGATGGATATTGTCACGGGGATCCGAAATATTCGGGGTGAAATGAATATCACCCCCTCATTTTTACTGGATGTTATCATTCACTCACCCAATGCAGACATTCGTCAGGAAATTGATACAAACAAAAATTTGGTGATCAATCTGGCGCGACTCAAAAATATGACTGTACAAAAACCATCAATACGCCCCAAGTCAGCCGCCACTGTGGTTATTGGCGATCATACAGTTTATGTTGCACTGGAAGGTGTGATTGATTTTGAAAAAGAAGCGGGTCGTTTGGATAAAGAAATTCAAAAAATTGAAAAAGAATTGGTGGGTGTCAGTAAAAAACTGGCCAATGAAGATTTTTTGAGTAAAGCGCCTCAAGCGGTCGTGGAAAAAGTATCTGAAAAGCATGCGGTGTTAATGGAAAAACAGGATCGTCTGAAAGAAAACCTGACCAAAATTCAAAAGATTGGAAATATGTAACAGCCAGGCAGCATCTTTATTTCCAAACATTAGATCTGCCTTGCTTTAATATCAGTCTACAATTAATCTTGGAGGAAGCCATTGTCTATTCATCTTGTATCTCACCCTTTAATCAAGCATAAAGTCGGGCTTTTGCGCAGGCATGATATATCAACAAAAAATTTTAGAGAACTGGCACAAGAAATTACCAGTCTGCTTACCTATGAAGCCACAAAAACACTTGAAACTGAAATGAAAACAATTCAATGTTGGTCTGGACCAATGCAGGTTGAATGCATTAAAGGAAAAAAAATTACAGTGGTTCCTATTCTTCGTGCAGGACTTGGCATGATGGATGCTGTTCTCCAATTGATTCCATCAGCTCGTGTTAGCGTGGTCGGCCTGTATCGAAATGAAGAAACCCTGGAACCTGTTCAATACTACGTTAAACTGGCCGGACATATGGAAGAGCGGATCGCTTTGATTGTCGATCCCATGCTTGCAACCGGCGGCACCCTGGTCGCAACAATAGATTTATTGAAAGCATCAGGGTGTAAACATATCAAAGGATTGTTTATTGTGGCGGCGCCTGAGGGGATCAAACGCCTGGAAAAGGATCATCCTGATGTCGATATTTATCTGGCATCAATTGACAAACAATTGAACGATATTGGCTATATTCTACCTGGCTTAGGTGATGCAGGTGATAAAATATTTGGCACGCGATAGGTTTATCTGATGCATAACTATCAATCAACAGATTATTTATTTCGTTTGAAAGATGCCATTTTAGGCGCACAAATGCTTTTTGTTGCTTTTGGTGCACTTGTACTGGTTCCTTTATTAACTGGTCTGGACCCGAATGTGGCCTTATTTACTGCTGGCGTTGGCACATTGATTTTTCAAGTCATTACAGGCGGACAGGTGCCAGTCTTTTTAGCATCATCTTTTGCCTTTATTGCACCCATTATCTATGGGGTTAAAACATGGGGAATTCCGGGAACACTCTGCGGACTTGTGGCAGCCGGATGCCTTTATATTCTTTTGAGTCTGATCATTCAGATTCGCGGTGTTCATGTGATTCAACGATTATTTCCGCCAGTGGTAACCGGCCCAATGATCATGATTATTGGTTTAATCCTGGCACCAGTGGCAGGAAATATGGCCATGGGAAAAACAGGTGATGGTGTCACGCAACTCATTCCAATCAATATTGCGTTGTTCATTGCAACATTTTCTTTAGGTGTGACAGTGATCGTTTCAATTCGCGGCAAAGGGATTTTTCGTCTAATTCCAATTTTAAGCGGAATTTTTGCGGGATATACATTAAGCCTTTTCTTTGGAATAATTGATTTTTCACATATCGCTGCGGCAAAATGGTTTGCAATACCGAATTTTGTTCTGCCACAGTGGCATCTTGAAGCAATCATTTATATCGTTCCAGTTGCTATTGCACCGGCTATCGAGCATTTTGGTGATGTGCTCGCTATTGGTTCAATTACTGGAAAAAACTATTTAAAGTCACCGGGGATTCATCGGACACTCATGGGTGATGGCATCGCAACAGGAATCGCATCCATTCTGGGTGGACCGCCAAATACAACCTATTCTGAGGTGACTGGCGCGGTTGCACTGACGCGTATTTATAACCCGGCTATTATGACATGGGCGGCTATTACAGCCATTCTATTATCATTTGTGGGCAAAATCGGTACATTTTTACAAACAATTCCTGTTCCTGTCATGGGCGGAATTATGTTACTGTTGTTTGGGGCAATAATGGTTGTTGGAATGAAACAACTGATAAAAGTGGGAGATGACCTGACAATGCCCAGAAATTTAGCAATTGTCGCAATTATGATGACAATTGGAATCAGTGGGTTGCGTATTTCTGTACATGATTTTTGTATGGAGGGTATCGGCCTTGCGGGAATATTGGGCGTGCTTTTGAACTGGATTTTACCCAATGAAAATCAACAATATCCTTTGGGAATTCTTGTTTATGGCTCAATGATGGGTGATCCTGGGAAAGAGATCAAGCAAAGTATTCAAACAACAATACCTGCTGTCACGCCTTTTCCTGTTGAATACGCTCGAAAAAGTAAAAATAGATCGAATGCGCCGGTTTTGGTTCCGGTCGAAGCTGATGGTGCAAAAGTCATGGCACAAATTCTGGTAATGAAACCCGATATTTCAGAACATAGGGCGTGTGATTTTTTGTATCGACGCGCTATAAATTTTGTTGATGAACCTGCTATTGTCTATGCGGATAAAGATAAGCATGAAAACAGTGGGCTTGATATCCAATTTATAGAAAACTTCGAAAATGTAGAGAAAGTTTTTTATACCGCTTTTACGCCCAATATTGACAATATTATCAATCCTGATATTTCTCCTGATGACAAAGCCAAAGAGCTGGCATATCTGTCAATTGAAAGCCTGAATCAGGACACTTTTTGTATGCAGCGTGATGGAATTCGATGCTTAATTGAGGATATCAGCTCGGGCATAAAGACGCCGCTGTCAGAATTCTATGTACGTGAAATTGTCAATCGGGCATCAGCAAATGATTTAAATGAAGCGCGAATTTTGATCGCAAAACAGAAAAAGATTTATCCATAATAAGATGAGTTAACAGTCATACTTTCATGGGGACAATGATTTCATAATGAGAACAAACACAAAAAATAATCATGTTGTATGGCATCGGTCGCTGGTCAGACAATACGATCGGAATATGATGAATGGTCATAAAAGTATAAATATCTGGTTCACCGGCTATTCAGGATCTGGAAAATCGACCCTTGCCCATGCACTGGAAAAACGCTTGTATGATATGAAATGTCACACATTTGTCTTTGATGGTGACAATGTTCGTCATGGATTATGCAAAGATTTGGGCTTTTCCACCGAAGATCGGCGAGAAAATATCAGACGCATAACCGAAATGGTCAAATTGTTTCTTGAGGCTGGACTGATTGCATTAACCGCATTCATTGCGCCATTTCAAGAGGATCGGGATATTATCAAGTCACGATTAGGCCCAGATAATTATATTGAAGTCTATTGTGATTGCCCATTACATATATGTGAAGAACGTGATATCAAGGGCATTTATAAAAAGGCACGACAGGGGCTGATCAAAGATTTTACTGGAATATCATCACCCTACGAACCACCACAATCTCCTGATATTGTACTTCAAACGAATAGCCAGACCATTGATGCATGTATTGACCAATTAATGCACCTTTTGAAATCGCGCAGTGTGTTTGAATCTCGAATAGTTTAATATTCGTTTTATCAACAGTAGAAGTCGGACATGTCATTATGCGAATGGAATTTTTTTAACATTTATTAAAAAAATTTGTACATGCCAATATGATCAAACACATGGTTGTGTTTTTTTATTTATTGAAATAAAACATTATTCTTGCCTCTCCAAATATTTTATGATAATTTAAATTTATTTGTAATTTAAAATTCCTGTTATAAGGGATTGTAAAGAAAAACAATATCGTACCCATTGGGCAATCCTACAAAAGGATAAAGATTCGATAAAGGAGATCAGCATGACAACACGAGTGTCTTCACAGGCTATTTGTAATCGGCATCATTATTGTTTGCGTGTGATCCGGTTTTTTGTTCTATTAATCATGTCAGTCAGTATAATGTGGACAGTGGATAATCTGTTTTTATCGCTGCATCAAACTGTCTGGGCTGAGGAAGAAGTCCCTGCTGAGGGTGAAACACCTCCTGAAGGTGAGGGCGCACAACAAGAAGCAGTTCTCGATGTTTTTTTAAAACTGGATCCATTTATTGTCAATCTTAAAGGCAATGGCATGAAACGCTATCTGAAAACAACCATTGCAATTGAGGTTGAAGAAAGAAAAGTCAAAGAAGAGCTTGAAATGCTCACTCCTAAACTTCGGGATACCATATTGTTTGTTTTAACCAGTAAATCCTATAATGATCTGTTCTCCAATGAAGGCAAAATTGCACTCAAACATGAATTAATTGCCCATATTAATCGTATTTTAAAATCAGGCACCATAAAAGCAATTTATATTACTGATTTTATTATACAATAGAATATTATCAATAATGACACCGGTCATGTTATTTTTTTGTCAATATTTGAATTAATTTATTAGAATAATTGGTATTCAGAATATTCAAATATTGACGACTTATAAAGAATCGACACAATGGTAACGGCGGCCCTAGATCAAAAATGTTATTTCAAATGGAATTGGAAGTCCCTATTCAAGGCATTTCAGCAGTTTCAGGAAAAAAATCTCAATGAAATCAAAACACGTCTGGCCGAGTTATCAAAACAAAAAGAACGAATCGATAAAAACCTTTATTGTCGTTTTTGCCGGAATCGAATCACATCCACCAACCAATCTATTCAAATGAATGGCAGTGTGGATCATCAATTTACAAATCCTGAAGGCAACTCCTTTGAAATCGCCTGTTTTTCTGTCGCACCAGGATGTGTCCAAACAGGGACACCAACAATTGAGCATACATGGTTTGATAATTATGCATGGAGATTTGCATTGTGTGCGAAATGTCACTTGCATATGGGATGGTTTTATCAGTCCAGTCAACACAATTTTTATGGATTGATTCGCAATGCATTAATTCATAATTCATAAATGTTCAGTCATTATAGAACAGTGTTATCATAAAAATAAATATACCCGATTTAATCCGAATATCTTAGATGTTCTATAGAGACATTTGTCTCTATAGAACAGGAGAAGAACAATTAAATTATTGGTAATCATGCAATTATGAAAAACACAACAAAAAGTCGTGTGCTTGTTCTTGAAGATGATGAAATGGTGCGTCTCATTGTCAAGGACTATTTAGCCGTGTCTGGCTTCGAAGTTGAAGACGTTGCAGACCCCATAAACGCTTTAAAAATGCTTGATAAAAAAGCCTGTGATGTTGCTATCGTTGATATCAATATCCCGCAAATGTCGGGAGAGGCGTTTATTGAAAACGCCCAAAAAATTTGCCCGAACATTCAATTTATTATCCACACCGGTGCGAGTGACTACAAGCTTTCTTCAAAACTCAAAACAATGGGTGTCTCGGACGATCGTATTCTCGTAAAACCGGTTGAAGATATGAATATTTTTGCAAAAATAATTAAGGAATGCTCGGAAAATAAGTTCCTCATTTGAAAAAATGTTCTTCGGTTTTTGTTCTGTAGAGACGTAGCATGCTACGTCTCTACGTGCCAAACGATTATATGTTAAAGATAAAAGGGGAAAATATTTTCAAAGTATTTCTAAGGAATGCTCGGAAAATAAGATCCTCATTTCTGAAAGAGTCAATTCTATTCATTTTGAACCTGGATTACGCTGAAGAAGATGAATAAGATGATTTAAAAGTGTTTTATTTCATCTTATTCATCTTCTTCAGCGTAATCCAGGTTCACAATGAACAGAATTAACTCTTTCTGAAAAGAGGATCTTATTATTCGAGAATTCCTTAATTAAAAAGGGGAAATTTTTTTCAAATCATTCATAATAAAGGAGAAGTTCATGCCTGATAATATACTAACAAGACCCGGCGACCTACTCAAACGAGCAGTTCAATGGATATCCGAACAAAAACAAAAGCAGCCTGAACTTGCCATATCAAAGCTTATTGATCAGGCAGGGCTTACATACGATTTGTCGCCCAAAGATCTTGATTTTTTAACGCGAAAATTAGATCAGAAATAATGAAAACGATCAAAAGACTCCCTGAAATAATTGCCAACAAAATAGCCGCAGGTGAGGTGGTTGAACGCCCTGTTTCAGTTGTAAAAGAGCTTTTGGAAAATGCCATTGATGCCAACAGTTCGCATATCAGAATAGATATCGAAAAAGGAGGCGCTCAGCTAATACGAATATCAGATAATGGGATCGGTATGCATCGTGATAATGCCCTCCTTTCTTTGGAACGTCATGCCACAAGCAAGATTGCCACAGATGCTGATTTATTTTCAATAAAAACTCTGGGGTTCAGAGGTGAAGCGCTTCCCAGTATTGCGGCAATTTCTAAAATGGTGATGGTTACTCGTCCGCATGACTGTGACCTTGGGACAGAAATTCAAGTAGAGGGGGGGACAGTCACACAGGTCAGTGATGCAGGTGCGCCATCAGGGACGTTTATCTCGGTCAAAGACCTTTTTTACAATACACCTGCAAGAAAAAAATATATGAAAAGCAATCGAACTGAAACGGCTCATATTATCGACTACCTGTCCAATGTGGCTGTGGGGTTTCCATCTATTCATTTCAAACTCTTTCATAATGCAAAGACTGTGAAAAATTGGCCTCAAACAAAAAATATCCCTGATCGTATTGCAAATGTCATGGGTGACGATTTATACAAAAAACTTTATCCGATTGAATATAAAAATGATCATGTTTCAATCGAGGGCTATGTGGCATCACCGGAAACCAGCCGAAAAACATCAAGTCACGTTATTTTTGTCAATGGCCGTGTCGTGACTGATCGGTTTATTCATCATGCCATTATGGAAGGATATCGCGGAAAATTACTCAAGGGTCATTATCCGGTTGTGGTATTATTTCTTAGCGTCCCTTTTGAGGATGTCGATGTCAACGTGCATCCGGCCAAACAGACTGTTCGATTTGTTCATCAGGGAAGTATCTATCAGGCGATTGTTCAGGCAATCCAAAATGAGATTGTCAAAACAAACCGCGGGCCCTGGCATTCTCAGCCTGAAACGCAATCCGCACCAGAGCCTTCCCACAACAATATTGAACAACCAAACAAAAAAGCGTTGCCTCAAAATCAGCTTTATGAGATGCCAGATCAAACACAAAGTACACAAAACAAGGTTTCCGAAGAATTCTTTCCGGTCGCTTATACCTCACAAACTAAATTGCTATCAGAGCCAAAAGAGAAACAATTTCATCCGGGCAATTCCATTGAATATGATAGGTTGCAAATAATCGGACAATGGCAAAAAACATATATTATTTGCGAAGATGCGCAGTCCATGTTTTTAATTGATCAACATGCTGCCCATGAGCGGATTGTGTACGAACGATTAAAGAACGCCCTGTCATCACAAAAACTGCCTGTTCAACACTTGCTTATTTCAGAAACCATTGAACTGACTTATCAACAGGCATTGATTTTTGAAAAGCTGATTCCGGATATGCAAAAAATTGGTTTTGATATTGAACACTTTGGGCAAAATACATTTGTGATTAAGTCAGTTCCTGATATCTTGACAGGTAAAGACATCAAAGCTCTAATGCATGAGATTGCAGAAGGTCTTCCAGATATTAAGAATACCGCACCTGTAGAGCAGGCAATTGATGAATGTCTCATGATGATGGCCTGTCATTCCGCAATTCGGGCGGGTCAAACATTGAAAACAATTGAAATCAGGAATCTCCTGAAATCCCTTGATAAGTGTGATCATCCTTCTCAATGTCCCCATGGTCGCCCCACATGTGTTCAATGGGATGGAACAGAAATTGAAAAAAAATTCAAACGTATTGTATGATGCCTGATTTTTTATAAATTGCGAATTAATTAAAAATATCATTGATAACTTGCTAAAAATAAGTTATAAATTCAATTAATTTTTTATGGGGAACAACACACTCATATTAAAAGCGTTAACGTATAAGAAAATATTAATAAATTAAGCAAACAATAATAATTTTTCCCAACCAATTATTAATTGATAACAATTTTTAATGTTGGGGGGTATATTAACACTTAATATATATAGATTCCATATGATCTATATATCCGGGCAACTGTAATAAAAATCTAAACAATTGCAGTCGCTAAACCAGAGAAAGGAGTCAGACAGTGAATACGTATTTAAAAATTTATCTTGCTTTTATTCTTCAATTTGTTGTGGCAACTATATTGGTTGTCAAATGCATGATTGAAAATGGCGGAAACTTTTATGTGGGCGGTTTTGTCGTCCTTGTGGTCATTTTTGTTTTATCTCTGATCATTTTAAAGAAAACAGTCTATAATGTCTACAAGATTTTTGGAGAAATGTCCGGTGAGATGACAATGATTTCCAGCGAAATTGAAAAAATGTCATCAAGTGTCCTGACAACGACTCAATCATTGTCAGATGGCACCTCTGGTCAGGCCTCAGCATTAGAGCAGACATCATCATCTTTAGAAGAAATTGCGTCAATGACCAAACAAAATGCAGATAATGCAAATACAGCCAATTCTCTGGTTAAAGAAGCAGGACAGATTTTTAAACAGGCCAATGAATCCATGGATCAGTTGACCAATTCCATGCAGGAAATTTCAAAGGCCAGTGAAGACACCCAAAAAATTGTTAAAACAATTGATGAAATTGCATTTCAAACCAATTTGCTCGCGCTAAATGCTGCGGTTGAAGCTGCCAGAGCGGGTGAAGCTGGAGCCGGCTTTGCTGTTGTTGCTGATGAAGTTCGTAATCTGGCCATGCGCGCGGCTGAAGCTGCCAGAAATACGTCAAATATTATTGAGCAAACAGTTAAAAAAGTTCAGGAAGGTTCCGGTCAGGTCACAAGCACCACTGAAGCTTTTGGTCAGGTGGATGAAAACAGTCGAAAACTGGGCGAATTGATTGGCGAAATTTCCAGTGCATCCAATGAACAGGCCATGGGGATTGATCAAATCAACCGCGCTGTTTCTGACATGGATGAAGTGGTTCAGCAGAATGCCTCACGCGCACAGGAATCAGTTAATTCTTCAAAAGAATTGAATGGGTATGGCAAAAAGATCAAAGGAAGTTTTGCTGAACTGATGCGTGCTTTTGGCTCAGCATCAACAGGCACAAGTCGTCCAATATCAAAGACAGGTTCAGGTGGCGCACGTTCAGGGGCGAAGAAATCGCATCATGCAAAAAAACGCCCCAAATCCTTAACTGCCGGAAGTGCAGCACCTAAAGCACCCAAAAGAGAAGCCTTGCAATCAACCAGTGAAGTTCGACCTGAACAGATGATTCCATTTGATGATGATGATTTTAAAGATTTCTAACATATCAATGATTTGTTTTTAACGAACCGATGATAAAGGAGAAGCAACATGAGCGATGAAAAAATGCAACATGACCAGGTTTCATCCTCAGTCAAAAGAGAGGGAAAATATTTAACCTTTGCTTTGGCAGATGAAGAATATGGTATCGGCATTTTGAAAGTTAAAGAAATTATTGGTATGATGGCAATCACTCCTGTTCCGCAAACACCATTATATGTAAAAGGGGTTATCAATCTAAGAGGAAAAGTTATTCCGGTTGTTGATTTACGAAGTAAATTCGATATGGAATGTATAGATTACACCGATCGAACCTGTATTATTGTTGTTGAAATTGAAGGAAAGGAAGAGCGGATACAAATTGGTATTGTCGTGGACACAGTGTCAGAAGTGATCAATGTTCGAGAGGATGATGTTGAAGATACACCCACCTTTGGTACACGTGTCAGCACTGAATTTATCCTGGGGATGGCAAAAATTGAAGGCAGTGTCAAAATTTTGTTGGATATTGATGCTGTTCTGAGTGCAAAAGAATTGAGCCAAATCGTATAAGCATACAAAAAGGGCACGTTCAATCGTATTTTTATGAATATTGTTGAACGTGTTCATGCCCCATTGTCTTTCCAGATAGATCCACAATATTCTTATGGAGTAAAATAATGATAAAATTAATCGTTTTTCATAGCGGTAAACCGGCGTGAAAGAACTGTCAAAAGGTCATAGGCGTGGCCAAAAATATGAAAGAAGCGTTTGCGGAAGAAATTGATTTAAAAATTTATTTAAATGATGCACATGAGGCGAAAGAATTCGCACTTAAAAGTGCTTCAAGTGTTTTTGTCAATAAAGAACATGTCCCACTTCTTGTTGCGTTATCAAATGAGAAAATGAGATTTTTCTTAAAAGAAAGAATGTGAGATTTCTTTGAATGACTGGAGCGCTTGTTCCATCCAATGAATCCTGCATGGCTTATGGGTTGATGAAAAATATCAAACGTGAAGCGAAAGGAAGGCAGGCGCAAACAAAAGCTGGTAATTGAAGAATCACAACATATCCCAATGACAAGATGAGTGCAATCACAGGAAAAAAATCCCCCCACTTGGAATAGACTGTCTGGGTATGAAGAAGGGGCGTATGATGAATCATCGTATTGGTTTCAAAAAGTTTTGATTGCGAAACAATTCGTCCACAGGGGTCAATCATACCACTAATACCCGTATTGGCACATCGTATCAATGCGCGTTTGTTTTCTACAGAGCGAAAGACAGCCATCGAAAAATGTTGATATGGGCATGCTGTCCGGCCAAACCAGGCATCATTGCTGATATTAATTAACACATTTGCACCATTTTTGACCATCTTTCGTGAGTAATCGGGGAATATAATTTCAAAACAAATCTGAACGCCCATTTGAATATCATTCAATAGGAGCGTTTTGCCTTCCTTACCGGATGAAAATTTGTTTTCTGGTGCCCCCAGGAAACGCCAAAGATTACGAAAACTGGGAAAAAGCATATATTCGGAAAATGGAACCAACCTGACTTTATCATAACGTGATATGATCTTGCCTTTTTCATCAATCAACAAGGCAGAATTAAAATAAAAAATTTGATCTCCCTTGTCAATAAATGATGGACTACCAACAAGTACGCCAATATGCATTTGTTTGATGGCATTTAAAACATATTGTCTGAGATGATGTTTACTATGAAAGGCATAAGGTAATGCGGTTTCAGGCCATACAACAAGATCTGATGCTTTGTTTTTTTCAGAATAGCTTAATTGAACCATTTTTTGGGTGATTGAGATCCGATTATCCCCCTGCCATTTTTCCTGTTGTGGTATTGATGGCTGGACAGTCATTATTGACTGATAATTTGATCTGCATATTAACTTATCGGTTTGTGCGATTCTGATAGAACTATATATAACTGTTGTGGCCAAAGTAAAAGTTGCAATTGTAATGGAATACATCAATAACTTTCTGGATACATGATACATTCGCCATTGCCTGTCCATTACAAACAACACAAAGATAAAAATACAAACATTTATCAACATGACAAGACCTGAAACGCCATACACACCCAGGCAATCAGCGATTTGAATCAGATATTTAAATTTATATTGACTGTATCCCAATAATTCCCATGGAAAAGCAAGGGGACCAAATTGCTTTGACCATTCAAGTGCAACCCAAAAAAATGGCAATACAAACAAATGAGCCGGTTTTTTTACTGTAAAATGAATCAAAACACCAAAGATGATATACCATATGCTTAAAATACATGAAATCACAAATGTTATCGTGCCAGCGTATATCCATGAAAAATTTGCATGGGTTGTCAATGTTGGAATGATCCATGACAAAAGAATGAATTCATGAGTCATACCAAAAATAGATGCAAGAACGATGGCTTTTATCAGCGTTAAATTTCTTAACGCGATGAAGAAAGGTATCCAGCAAATGTATGCTGCAACATAAAAATTTATGGGCGGGAAAGAAGCGGACATGAGAAGGCCGCTTCCAATTGCAAGGAATATGTTTTTATCGTGCTGATTCACTAATCAATTTGTTTTTGAATGTATGAGAAATTGCCATTCTCATCAAATGTCATGATCGTTTCAATTGAACCTTCAATATTTCTCCAGATACCCACAATATTTCCTATGTCATCTGCGTTATTTCTTTCATATATTTGTCCATTCAAATTCAATGTAGTTTCGGTAAAGCCTGATACATTAAAGTTTTGAGGAGCGCCTACCGCATAAGTCAATGAAAGCGAATTTTGTTGAGAATCATACACGTAAGTCCCTACTTTTGCTTCTACAGACTGACGATAACCATCCCAATGAATCACAATATTTTCGTATTCCTTATTATAGAATGAGCCGTTGATGTTTTGCCCATCGGATGTCGCCTGACCATGAACGACAATAGAACCAAAATCTGATGTCATTTCCAGATCAAAAGAAAGGCCATGAATATAGCCTGTAACACTTACCAATCCAGACAATGATGTTAATTCGGCGTATCCTGTAAGGCGACCATCAGGTTTCATATCTAAAAAAACCTCTCCGGTACGTGTAATATTGTGCAGAGAACTTTTCACTGCCCAGGTACCCGTGGCATTAAAGGCTGGGGGTTGAGAACCGCCGGTCAGGACTTGCAAAATTTTAATGGCATCCCCCAGATTAACGTTATCTTGCGCTGCAAGTGAAAGTCCTGGAAGCATTGTAATTATAGATACAAACAATACAAATAAAGTCGCATTTTTTTTCATTGTGTCGTCTCCTTTTGTTTTTCAGCAGGCGATTTATTTTGACTGCCTGCATTATTTTGTAAACGAATCCGCTCTTCAACATCAATTCGTTTAAGTTCAGATTCATCAAAGGATTCAAACTTTAATCGATCAATGGCCAGTTTCTGTTCTTGGGGTGTCAGGTTGGGATCAGATGTAATCTTTTTTCGCTGATCCATGAATGAATCAACCTTACTATTCCATATTTTTCTTTCCTTTTCAAGTTTTTGCCATCGCATTGCAGCTTCTTCACCCATTTCATTTTTTCTGAATTCAAATATTTCTTCCTCAGATTTGCCATTCTTGCGCATTTCATCAATTGTTTGCTCGCGATTGCTTCGCGCACGTTCTTCCTGACGCATTTGTTGAATGGATTCTGGCAGCATTTTTTCAAGTTCAATAATTTCAGCCTCTTTGGCTTCAGGTGTCAGCACGCTGTTTTGTTTGATTTCTATCAGTTGTAAATTAAACTGATCATATTTTTCTTCATCGCCAAAAAATGCATTCACGACTTCATGTGACATCGTTTGACGTCGCAACAGCATTCGTCGTGTCAGTGCGTCTCTAATGGCCTCAAGCGTACCCAATTCTTCACCTTGAAGGCCCTCCGAACTTTCAATTTTTTCAAGCTTTTTTTTGTATGAGATGTAGCTTTCCAAAATAGCAATGGCTTTCCTGGCTGGTTCATCAGGTATTTGCTTGTGAATATATTCACGAATACGCCCTAAGATGACATCAAGAGATTCCTCATTCTTTGCAGATAAAAAATACTCAAACAGATTGCGGAGACCATGAGAAATAATAAGATTGCCATTGGCATCCAATAATAACTCGCCATCAACATCTGTACCCTGCAATGATTTTGGCAGCGGACCATACTTTGAGGAATATCCTATGAACTGAGCTAAAGAAATGGGGCTGCCTTCAGATACTGAAGATTCGGATTCATTTTTATTATTTGTGTGATCGTATGTAATGGGTGGAGAATCAACCGCCTGATTTGAAAATATGGGAGGTTGCGTTGGTTTATCAGGGATTGAATCAACGTGAATGAATTGATTGGCCATCCATACAAATGTCACAAGAACACTGATGGAAATGCACAATACAATAAGTTTTTTTTTCATAGGCGCTTTCAATTTATTTATTATTTAGGAATTTGAAAAATATGTTTCCTTTTTGGAACCGAAATTTTTCATATTTCTAAGGAAATCTCTGAAAATAAGTTCCTCATTTAGTAATTGTTCATTTCGTTTTTGAACCAGGATTACACTGAAGAAGATGAATAAGATGAATTAAAAGTGTTTTTTTTCATCTTATTCATCTTTTTCAGCGTAATCCTGGTTCAAAAACAAAAATGAAAAGTTTGGTACGCATATGCTTGATTTTAAATTGTTGAACAGTCAAGCATTTTCAAATGGGGAACTTATTTTCCGAACATTCCTAAATATTGTTTATGCAATAAAATAAGGTGGAAATAAAAAAAGCACCACACCTGAAAATAATGTTCAGGTGTGATGCAAAGTTCACATGAATCAGATCATGTAATATTTAAATTCTATAGTCCGGCATTTTTCAAACGA
>Ga0272440_1000924_pt1 | contig 24476 bp, 16 predicted proteins | sample SSMMMBAug17_FD_192440 | JGI IMG/M metagenome (GOLD analysis project Ga0272440, IMG submission 192440) | Marine sediment archaeal communities from Little Sippewissett salt marsh, Falmouth, MA, United States - SSM-MMB-Aug17 | ecosystem: Environmental > Aquatic > Marine > Wetlands > Sediment ...
ATATTTAAAATTTCTAGTATTAACAGATGGTTATATTGATCCATACTTTTTTACGAAAAACTCGCAACATAATATTTTTCTTTTTTCGCACATATGCGCCGAGATAACAAACAAAAATTTTTCACCTCAGTTTTTTGAATTTTTCCTTATTTGTTTGATCCCTATTTGACATTTTTCCATTATTGTTCTTTTCCATTGTTTTCTCGATAAATATTGTTTTTTATCATCCAACATTTTCAGACTATCATACAAACCATTTCGGATTATAAACTATCAAGCCATTCAAAAACTTCCTGATCATTTTCCCATTCAATACATAACGACATCATAAGCATTATAAATATTTCAGAATGACAGAAATGATCGGCCTAAAAAATTGTTATTGCCTGTAAAAAAAATATCTGTTAATAAGATACTCAAGCTTTTATTTAAGGTCATAATAACACTTTCATATGAAATAAAGAACAGATAAAAATAACAGATTAACCCCGGGGATAAATTAATGAAAAAAATAGAACCAAAAGAAGATTTAGAAAAGGATCTGTCGCCATCGGAAATTGTTGCAAAAGCATTGTTTGATTTTGCCATAGATAGAGAAGATATCAAATGGTTGCTAGCAAAACCTCCGGAAGCCCACAAACTGTCACAAGATACCATGGAGTATGAACTTCAGCTTTTAAAAATAATTAGTGCCGGATGGAGTATCTCATTTTATCTGGCAGATCATCCATTCAAGCTACCTGTTGCAGAAAAATTCTGGGAACATGTTCACTCTTTTTCTGATACAATTACTTCAACAACTGAATTGACAATTGGCAAGAAAGTAGACTATTTCAATGTTTTAAAAGAACGTCTTGATACTTATCTGAAATCTCTAAAAGGCTTAACAGATGAGACAGATCCTTTAAGCATTATTGGGCCTGAATTTGCTCAATTTTGCGGTGATAAGGATGATGTTTTTTCAATGTTGACAGGCTCAAAAATGTTTGCAGCCACCTTGAATCGTGTCAAGGAATTCTTAGATAACATTGATGATTTGGATCAAGATCATGCAATCGATCAGGAAGATGACGCTGAACAAAATTGATTTCAACCTTGAACCGAAAAACGATGGTTACAAGATCATACTTTCCGGTTCTCTCAATGTCAAAACAAGTGGTGATATATGGCATTCTGTCTGTGATATCTTATCAAAAACACCGCAACAACTTATTGTAGATGCTTCGCAATTGACATACTGCGATATGTCTGGCATTGCCTTGCTTACAGTCTTAAAAAATGATGCTCAAAAAAAGGGGCAAATTTTCAGCATTGAGGGATTATCTCCTGAGCTGGAACGTTTATACAATCGATTTGCAGATGCTTCAACTTTACCACCTCTCAAAAGTTGCACAGCTCATGGTCATTTTTTTGAAAAAACAGGAAAATATTCCTATGACTTATTTCAATCATTTATACAAGGTCTATATTCTCATATTGTATTCATTGGCGAGTTGACTGTTTTTCTGATCCAGACCATTCGTTATCCATCAAAAATCCGGTGGAAAAATGTATGGATTGTCGCAGAGAAAGCTGGTGTGAATGCTCTTCCCATCGTATGTCTTATTGGTTTTTTGATGGGATTAATATTAGCCTTTCAATCTGTTGTACCCATGTCAAAATTTGGAGCTGAAATATTTGTTGCCGATTTAATTGGGTTGTCTATGATTCGTGAACTGGGCCCCCTGATGACAGCCATTGTTCTGGCCGGACGAACCGGATCTGCCTTTGCAGCAGAACTCGGCGCTATGAAAGTTAACGAAGAAATTGACGCCTTGACAACAATGGGCCTGGATCCTATGAATTTTTTAGTAACCATTCGTGTCATGGCCGCCTTAATCGTTACACCCATCCTCACCATTTATGCAGATGTCGTTAGTGTCGTTGGCGGTGCGATCCCTCTTGTTTCAATGGGCTACCCTGTAATTACCTACTACAATGGTGTTATTAATGCCGTAGATTATATAGATTTCATCAGTGGTCTGTTTAAATCTATTTTTTTTGGCTTACTTGTCGCCAGTGCCGGCTGTCAGTGTGGCCTTCAAACAAAAACTGGAGCGGGTGCTGTCGGAGAATCCACAACACGCGCTGTTGTGAACAGTATCATCCTTATTGTCATTTGTGATGGCATTTTCTCGGTCATGTTTTATTATCTGGGGATATAGTTTTTTGAACGAACCTACAGGTATCAGTAGGTTCGTTTTTTTGTCTGACCTAGGATTGTTGCTTGGAAAGGCGATGTTTGACAATATCGTAAAATAAGGCAGCATCATCGCCTGATTCAATCATTTTAAAAACTTCATCTCGTTTTTCACTGTTTCCCTGACGATCATATACCAACCCCAGCAGAAATAGCATATCACTTTGCATCAATCCATCTGGCGAGAAAGCATCCTGTTCTAAAATTTTAAGGGCTTTTTCATCGTCTTGATTGGCAAAATAAGCATATCCGAGATTATATCGAATCAAAGGATATAAAGACGATGATTTTTCAAAATATTTTAACGATTTTTCATACAGGGATATGGCTTTGTTGTAACGTTTGGTTTCATAGCACATATTTGCATAAATGATGGTTCCCATGGTGCCGGCAACAGTCCCATTATAATCGGATACAACTTCCTCAAACCTAGATTCAGCCGAAGAAAAAGCGGTCTCAATATCCAAAGGATTTTCTTCAAGTACTTTGTAAAAGGCTTCTTTGGCTTCAGTCAGTTTTAAAGCACCTGAATTTTCTGAAGATTGCTGCCACGCACGAACTCCCATGAGAATCAATGCAACGACAATGATTCCACCCAGTCCAGCAAGAACATATTGAAAGTTATCCATAGTATAATTAAATACTCTTCTAGAAAAAACAAGAAATTCGTCCGGCTCTTTAAGTAATTGTTTTCGTTTGTTGACTTTTCTTTTTGCCATAATGATTCATCCTTTATTCATTCCCATTTTTTTATGGGGTTATTTTTTCCATCAAATATCTCACATAAAATAAAAAAATTCAATATTAACCTGAGCATTTTTTTTATTGAGAATTTTCATTGAAAATAAAAAAAATTTTTTTCTTGCATAAATTATAATATTAAGGTAGAGTCTTAAAATTATGGATTAAAAAGCCTGGGTGGCGGAATAGGTAGACGCAAGGGACTTAAAATCCCTTGAGGCCATGCCTCGTGCGAGTTCGATTCTCGCCCCAGGCACCTTAAATTTTTCATAGAGTTAATTAATCCATACAACATCCTTTGCTGCACGAACCAATCGATCATTAATCGCTAAACCCAATTCATTATCCGGTGGCAAACAAATTAAAATCATATCGACATTTGATGCTTCCAGATTTCGCATGCATGAAAAAAGGTTTTGTGCAATCTGATCCAATTGATTGATTGATCCCATATTTTCAATACGCCCACCTTTTTGTTGTAACTCCTGAAATAAAACAATGTCTTCTTCAGCAATCATTGCACCAATCTGTTTTTGATTGCCCATCATTTTTTTCATATACGCATACATGGCACGAGTGACTTTTTCAGGAGAAGGCCCCTGAAATAACAGTAATGGTACATTGGGGGAATAATGTTTGAAAAGTTGTCCTGGGGAAAGTTGATTTTGTTTACTTTCTTTCAAAAATGATTTACGTACTTGAATATCAGGTATCATTGTTTTTAATTTTTCTAATGGTATTCCCCCTGGCCGCAAAATACAAGGGGGAGATTGCATTAAATCAAGCACAGTGGATTCAAGTCCAATATGAGTAGGGCCGCTATCAAGTATCATCGGAATTCTTCCTTTCAGATCATTCCACACATGATGTGCTTGAGTAGGGCTGGGTCTGGAAAACTGATTGGCGCTTGGGGCGGCAACCGGACATCCGGATAAAGCAATTAACATCAGAGCAATCGGATGATCTGGCATCCTCACTGCAACTGAAGTCCCGCCCGCAGTGATTGCAAAGGGAATATTGGGATGTTTTTCCAAAATCAGGGTGAGCGGACCGGGCCAATAACGATTGGCCAGCTTCCAGGCCAGTTCAGGAATATTGATTGCCACAGATGTTAAGTCTTTTTTGTTTTCAATATGTACAATAATGGGATCTGTTGAAGGTCGTTTTTTTACAGAAAAAATGGACTGAACCGCTGTCGGGTTGAAGGCATCTGCACCAAGTCCATAAACAGTTTCTGTTGGAAAAGCAACCAGTTGGCCATCGGTAATCAATGCTGCGGCAGTTTCAAGACTGTGCCTATCCGGTGATTCAATTGAAATGGGAAGCATCCGGGTTTTCATTTGTTTTTCCTTACGAAGCCTGTTTAAAAAATATTTAATTCGATTATGTTACAGCCTTTACGATCTAAGTGCCACACAAATAGCCGGAACAAAATTTTCATCATCCATTTTTGAACATAATGCCCTTCGGGCAAATTTTTATGAGTATTCAAGCGCTGAAACTAAGTTCCTCATTTTTCAAGAATTGTTGATTCGTTTCTGAACCATGATTACACTGAAGAAGATGAATAAGATGAAATAAAGACACTTTAAATTCATCTTATTCATCTTCTTCAGTGTAATCATGGTTCAAAAAACACTGAATGAGCATTTATTTAATGGAGAACTTATTTTCAGAACCTTCCATACTTCAGTGTCATCATGGTTCAACAGAAGATGAACAAGTTTTATGGGCCGGCTATTTGAGTAACCCTCAGAGGACTTTGAATCACAAGAATGGATTTCAATAGTCAATCAAGTTAAAAATGTGGGTTGATATTTCATAGATCATTACTTCTGTCAACATAAAACCATATTGACTCGAAATGCCGCTGATGTTATACATTGATTAAAAAATTCAGAAACGACAAAAAAGAGGAGTCATTTATGCAAAAATCAATATGGAACCCCGGACAATTATTAAAAACATCTGGAAATTATTGGCTCGGTTGTACCCTTCATGCAAGTGTAAAACTGGATATTTATTCTTGTATTGGCGATACACAAAAAACAGCAAGTCAAATAAGCTCAAGTCTCAATACTGATCTTGATGGCACCACTCGCCTGTTAAATGCATTGGTTGCAATGGGGTTACTCACCAAGAAAGATGAATGGTTTGCAAATACGCCTGAAAGTGCCATGTACCTTCAAAAATCCTCACCCAAATACATTGGATACATGATCATGCACCATCATCATCTGGTAGAAGGATGGAGTAAGCTAGATCAGGCCATTACAACTGGAAAATCTGTAAGGGTCAGTGCATCTTTAGCTGATGACCTTGTCATGCGAGAAAATTTTCTGATGGGAATGTTTAACAATGCAATGAATATTGCCCCACTCATTGTCGACATGGTGGACCTGTCACACAAAAAGCATATGCTTGATCTGGGAGGAGGTCCAGGAACTTTTGGTATTCATTTTTGCATGAAAAATCCAAACCTGAAAGCAACCATTTTTGACCTTCACACAACACAACCTTTTGCAGAAAAAATAATTGAGCGTTTTGAAATGAAAGACCGTGTTGATTTCATTGCTGGAAATTTTATTGAAAATAATATTCCTGGTTCTTATGATATGGTCTGGATATCACATATTCTTCATGGGGAAGGCCTAACAGATTGTGAACAAATTATCGCTAAAGCGGCTTCTGTTTTGAGACCAGGCGGATTGATACTGATTCACGATTTTTTATTAAATAATTCAATGGATGGTCCAATTTTTCCGGCATTGTTTTCTTTGAACATGCTCATGGGAACTGAAAAAGGCAGGTCCTATTCTGAAAAAGAGATCAATGAAATGCTTGTTAAGGCTGGAATTAAGAATATCCGCAGAATCAAAATAAATACCCCCAACGACTCTGGGATTATCGCTGGTGATAAGTGACCTTAGGAAAGCTCTAAAAAACAGTTCCTTAATTATTCAATAATTTGTTGATTCGTTTCTGAACCATGATTACACTAAAGAAGGTGAATAAGATGAAATAAAGACACTTTAAATTCATCTTATTCATCTTCTTCAGTGTAATCATGGTTCAGAAACGAATCAACAAATATTGAATAATGAGGAACTTACTTTTCGAGCATTCCTAAGGAACGTTTTGAAAATAAGTTCCCCATTAAATAAATGTTCATTCATTTTTTTTTAACCATGATTACACTGAAAAAGATGAAGAAGATGAAGAAGATGAAGTTAAAGTGTCTTTATTTCATCTTATTCATCTTCTTCAGTGTAATCATGGTTCAGAAACGAATCAACAAATATTGAATAATGAGGAACTTACTTTTCGAGCATTTCTAAGTCTTGGGATATCATTCCATCTACTTGATAAAATAATATAAAATTATAAACAAAAAAATTGGCGATCAAAGAGTCAACATGCAAGCACACATCACCACATTATTTCAAAAAGGAATAAATCTGGCCAATCAAAATGCATATGATGCTGCAGCATCATGTTTTGAAGCCATTCTTAAACGTGACCCCAATCGCACTGAAGCGATGGTTAATTCTGGGCTCATGCATTATTCTGCAGGGCGACTGGAAAAAGCGGAACAATTTATTTTATTAAGCCTTTCAAAATCTCCAAATGCAGCGGAATCTTATTATTATTTAGGTCTCATCTACAAAGCATCAAATAACATTCACGATGCGCTAGCCAGTTATCAACTTGCCCTGAACTGTCATCCCAACTTTGATTTGGCATGGTATAATTTGGGAGAAATATTATTAAACCAAAAACAATACAGTCTGGCAATTCAATGCTTTCAAAAGGTGATAACCATTACACCGGATTTTGAAGATGCATACTTAAACTTAGGAGAATCACATTCCAGGCTAGAACAGTATCATGAAGCCATTCGATATTTTAAACAGTTGATTTCTATGAATCCCAATCATACAGATGCATTATATAACCTAGGCGTCGCTTACAATAATTTAAGACAATATAATGAAGCTCTCTCCATTTATGACACTGCATTGTTAATTGATCCTGGCCATATTAAAAGTCATTATAATAAAAGCTTTATTTTGTTAACAAAAGGAGATTATGCGAATGGTTTTGCAGAGTATGAATGGCGTTTAAAAAAACATTCAACGTATAAGGCCAAATCAAAAAAACCCTTTTGGAAGGGGGAGCAGATGCCATCAAAAACATTGCTCGTCTATGCGGAACAAGGATTTGGCGATTGCATGCAATTTATTCGTTTTTTGCCATACATTCAAAAAAAGGTCAAAAACATCATTTTAGAGTGTCAGCCAGAGCTGATCCGATTGTTTTCGAGTTTGGAGACAGTAGACAAAATTGTTCCACGTGGAGCCCCTTTGCCTGAACATGATTTTCAAGCTTCTTTATTAAGTATGGGATTTTTTTTGAATATTACATTAAATAATTTGCCCGCAAATATTCCATATTTAGAAAGCAATAGTCCTTTACCCAAAGAAATCAAACCTTTTTTCAAAAATACCCAAAAAATTAAAATCGGTGTAGTCTGGGGTGGAACAGGAAGCACACTGGACAAAACAGATATGGGACGTTCCTTACCACTGAAAACATTTCAGGGATTACTAGATATAGAACAACTTCAATGGTTTAGTTTTCAAAAAGGGGCCCGCACAATAGAATTAAACCAATCACCCGGAGAGCGGTTGGTTGATTTGGGGCAATTCTTTAATGATTTTGCTGATACAGCCAGTGCAGCTTGTGAAATGGATTTAATCATTACTGTGGATACTGCCATGGCTCATCTGGCGGGTGCTTTAGGATTGCGTGTCTGGACCCTTTTGTCATATGATGCAGATTGGAGATGGCTCAGAAATCAGGATGAAACTCCCTGGTATCCTGGCATGAGATTATTTCGACAGGAATGCCCAGGAAGCTGGACTTCAGTGATAAAACACATTACAGATGCATTTTTTCAGGAGTTTTTCAATGACTAAAAATATCTTGACATTTGGTTTCATAATACTCTAAGTAAAATATTAAGAAACATTTGATTTCAATGAAAAAGTTTCAACCATTTCAAAAATCTAACAATTTATAAACCATAGGAATAACATGTTTAAAAATACAAAGCTATCAACACGAATTTTAATGCAAGGGCTGATTATCATTTCTTGCTTTTTTTTGCTATTATTAGGTATTTATCCAAAATTCAAAGACATGATATATCAAGGGAAATACCTTAAAACCAAGCATGTGGTTGAAACCGCTTATGGCATTATTGAACACTATGCGCGTCAGGTTGAAAACAAAAAAATGTCTAAAAACGATGCCCAGGCCAATGCGCTCGCTATCATTAAAACCTTGCGATATGATCAATCACAATATTTCTGGATTAATGACCTTCATCCAAATGTCATCATGCATCCAATGAAGCCTGCCCTTGATGGTAAAGATGTCAGTGGGGTTAAAGATCCCAAAGGAAAATTTCTTTTCAAGGCTTGTGTCGAGATTTGCAAAAAAGAGGGGGAAGGTTTTGTGGATTATTATTGGCCCAAGCCAGGAAATGATGCACCGGTTCCCAAAATTTCCTTTGTTAAATTGTTTGATCAATGGGAATGGATTGTCGGATCAGGCATTTACATTGATGATGTTGAAAATGAAATTGTTCAAATTACGTACATTCTTCTTTTTATCATTATCGGCATAACCATTGCCGTGGTTATTTTTTCGTATGTCATGTCCAGATCTATCAGCGCGCCCATTTCAAATATTGTTGAAGGCCTCTTGCAAACATCTGACCATGTGACATTGTCTGCAAATGAGGTTTCAAAAGCCGGAGAAGTTCTGGCATCAAGTTCTACAGAGCAAGCCAGTGCGATTGAAAACACGATTATCTCTCTTGAACAGGTCTCCAAACATAGCTACAAAACATCTGAAATGACAGATGGCGCAAACGCACTAATGAATGAGAATATTTCCAAATCAGCCCAATCTTTAAAAACCTTGGTCGATCTCACGAACAACATGACACAGATTGAGGATGATAGCGATAAAATTGGTCAAATTATTAAAACCATTGATGAAATTGCATTTCAAACCAATTTGTTGGCCTTGAATGCTGCAGTAGAGGCGGCTCGCGCGGGTGAAGCTGGCGCAGGATTTGCTGTTGTTGCTGATGAAGTTCGCAATCTGGCCATGCGATCGACTGAAGCGGCACAAAATACGCAGGAGCTTTTAAACAATACAATCGATGGTGTTTCAAAGGCTTCTCAATCAATAAAAAAGATTAATATGGATTTCAATGGTATTGTGGAATCTGCAACTTCAATTGGTGAAAAAACTTTTGCAATAACTGATGCAAGTAAAGAGCAGTCTTCTCAAATCGAAAAAATAAGAGAATCTGTTTCAGAAATCAATTTATCCATTCAAAATGTTTCTGCAAGTGCAGAAGAGTCTTCTGCAACATCGTCAGAATTATTCAGCCGGGCAGAGGAATTAAAAATCCATATTGAAAATTTACAACGAGTTATTGCGGGCGCGAACGATTGAAAACAGATCTCATAACTTTCTTAACTTTTATGTTTTCTTTTCTTAAGTACAATGGCCAAAATCAGATTTAGCCCACTGAAACAATCACTTCAGTAAACGATCTAATTAATGCTCGAAAAATAGAAACTTCAGATATAAATGCTTGACTGTTCCGTATTTAAATATCAAGCACATAGCGGACAAACTGTTCATTTTTTGAACCAGGATTACACTGAATTCACCGGCTTTTCTGCTTACCCAATTGAATTCATATTTCCACGTAAAAAAAATGGCCACGAAATAATATTGACATCAAATAAAACATGACATATTAATGATGAGCGTTTCACCCAAATGGCCGAAACTAGAAATAAAGATTTTCATAAATCATAAGAAAAGGCGCCATCAATGGATCAAGAAACATTAAAACGTCAATTATTAGATACATTCAAAGTCGAATTGGATGAGCATGTCCTCACCCTTAACAAAGGCTTGCTTCGCCTGGAGCAGGGTGCATCTGGTGAAAAGTTTGATACACTTGTCGCTGAGTTGTTTCGTGCAGCACATAGTTTGAAAGGTGCATCCCGCACAGTTGATATTTTAGATATCAACCTGATTGCACACCGATTAGAAGATATTTTAGGCTTAATTCAACATCAAAAAATTAGCTTATCGAGCCAATTGTTCGACTTGATGTTTCAATCGGTCGATCTAATCAAGGCATGCATGCGCACCAAACTTGATGGTCATGAGTTTCCTTTTGATAAACTTAACTCAATCGTACAACAACTTGAAGCCGCTACTGTCCTCCCAGAGTCATCTGAATCAAATAAAAAAGAACATATAAAGGCTGAAAAAAAAAATAAAGATCTCGCTGTGAGTTATGTCAAAAATGACAACAACAAAAAGAAAACGTCAGAACATTCTATCCATCAAAATGATAAAAACAGCCACGCAGATAAGCCTGAAAAACCTGAAGAACCTGAAAAGGATAATTGTGAAGATAATAAAGCAAAAGAAAATATAGGCAAACAAAAAACTGAAGAAGCTCAAGGGATCTCCAAACCCGAGCCTGTTGCAGACAAGATTGAACAAAATGTTCACATGGAAACCTTTTCAGACGAGCAAATCACAGGTAGCGACGATACCATTCGTGTAAAAACAAACAAACTGGATTTACTGATGGCCAGCATGGGAGAATTGATGGGTTCTCGCATGCGGACCATGCAGCGCATAATTGACCTTCAAACCATGCAAAAACGTATCAACCGATGGCACAAAGAATGGCGATATCTTCGCGGCAATATGAAATCCTTGGAACGAAAACATTATGTGGACGATGATTTAAACCAATTTTTTTCATTCATGCATCACAATGCAGATAATTTAAAACATATTCATACAGATATCAATTTAATAGTCCGCCACTTTATGAATGATTGTGATCAACTGGTTTTTATCTCAGATGATCTTCAAGACAAAATTCGTAATGTTCGAATGCAGCCCATCTCTTCATTGTTTGATCAATTTCCCAGAATGATTCGTGATTTATCCAGAAATCAGGAAAAAAATATTCGTTTGGAAATTATGGGTGAAAAAACTGAAGTTGATCGCCATGTCCTTGATGCGTTGAAAGATCCATTGACACATATTTTGCGCAATGCGGTGGATCATGGTATCGAAACTCCCGAGCAAAGAAAAAAATTGAAAAAAAATGAACAAGGTTTGATTACCCTTAAAGCCTCTCAGAAAGGAAGTACGATTGTTATTGAAGTTATTGACGATGGCCGTGGCATTGACATGGAGTCGGTTCGAGAGCAGGCAGTTATCAAAAATATTGTACCTGAACAGAAAGCAAAAACTCTGTCAAAAAGAGAATTGACAGATTTAATCTTTTGTTCCGGTTTGTCAACCCAAAGGACTGTGACAGACATTTCCGGTCGCGGTGTTGGACTGGATGTTGTGCGTCGAAATCTGGAGAAACTTCAGGGACAAATACTGGTCGAAAGTCAATCCAACCAGGGCACAACGATTGCATTGACTGTTTCTTTATCTCTGGCAACCAGCCAGGTGCTCATGGTAAAGGTTGACAATGAACTATTGGCCATTCCTTGCACAACTGTAGAACGTATTTTAAAGGTCCATTCAAGAGATATTGGTCAAATAGATGGCAAACCTGCCATTGTAGTAGATAATGAAGCGTTGCCTTTGTTTTCTCTGGCACCATTATTGGATTTTTCAGAAACAGTTCCAACATCAAATGATGATGAAAAAATTTCAGTTGTGGTATTAAGTGTGGCTGAAAAACGTCTGACTTTTCGAGTGGATGAGTTACTTGAAACCCGAGAAATCGTCATCAAGAACATGGGGCAACAACTTCGGCGCGTCCGCAATTTGTCGGGTGCAACCATTTTGGGTGATGGACAAATTGTCATGGTGTTAAATGTTGCCGATCTGATGAAATCGGCACAACATGGTGCCGCATATCTTACTCCAGTGGATATCGCACCAGCACCCGAAACAAAAAAACGTATTCTTGTTGTTGACGACTCCATCACGACACGTACCCTGGAAAAAAATATTTTGGAAAATGCTGGATATCAAGTATTGGTTTGCGCTGATGGTCAGGAGGCATGGGATTGCATTCAAAGTGAGTCTGTAGATACCATTGTCAGTGATGTTGATATGCCTCGTATGAATGGTTTTCAACTGGCAGAACACGTTCGGGATGATGAACGTTACAAAGCTCTCCCTTTTATTTTAGTCACTTCACTGGAGTCCAGAGCAGATAAAATTCGCGGCATGGAAGTGGGTGCTGATGCCTATATTGTCAAAGGCACCTTTGATCAAAAAGAACTTTTGGATACCATAGAACGTTTAATTGGTTAAGCAATGATACGGGTCGTAATTGTCGATGATTCACCAACATTTCGATTGTTGGCCAGAAGCATATTAGAAAGTGATCCTGAGGTGCAGGTTGTCGGGGAAGCAATCAATGGCGTGGAAGCCCTGAGAGTCTGTAAACAGTATCATCCAGATATAGTGACAATGGATATCCACATGCCCAGCATGGATGGATATACAACCATTCAATCCATTATGACTGATATGCCTTGCCCTATCATTGTGCTTACAGGATCTGTCAGTTTTAAAAATGAAGATACGAAAAAAAAGGCCATTCAATCCGGCGCATTGGTCGCTTTGCCAAAACCAAGAGATATTCCAGGAATTGACCCCGCAGCCGATCAATTGCTAGAAAAAATTAAAAGCATGTCTCAGGTTAAAGTGATCAGACGAAAAAAAATTAAACTTCCAGAAAAAACCATATCCCAACAATACGTCCCCAAAAACGCAATACGACTAATAGGAATTGGTTCATCAACAGGCGGCCCACCAGCCATTCAGACCATTTTATCCGGCTTGTCTGCCAATATTGCCTGTCCGATTGTTATTGTTCAACATATTAGCCAGGGGTTTGTTCATAACCTATCAAAATGGTTGAATACTTCAACGTCTTTTACAGTTTGCCTTGCAGAAAATGGTATACGAATGATTCCGGGCAATGTATACATTGCCCAGGATAATCATCATTTAGCTGTCACACGAGAAGGTCGCCTAAGGATGTTTCAAAAAGGTCCGGTGGATGGACATCAACCCTCAGCAACTGTTCTATTTGAAAGCATTGCACAAGAATATGGTTTAGCAGGAATGGGGATTCTTCTGACTGGTATGGGATGCGATGGCGCGGCTGGATTAAAAAAGCTTGCAGATAAAGGCGCACTAACTATCGCTCAAGATGAAAAATCTTCTGTCGTGTTTGGCATGCCGAAAAAGGCAATTGATCTGGGAGCTGCTAGAAAAATTCTTCCCATTGATGAAATAGCGTCATTTATGAATCAAGTATTGGAATAATTCAAAAAATTTTATATATATACAATGACAATTAGTAAACGAATACAAAGATTTATTACATTTGTGCTGTTAAAAATCAAAGGTCAGGAACCGATACGAACCGGTCAATGTCACCAATGTGGTCAGTGTTGTCTTTCTTTTCGGGTAAAAACTGAAGGAAAATGGATACAAACGCCTTCTCAGTTTCAAAAATTGATTAAACTGAAACCAGAATATTCCAGATTAGTTTGTAAAGGGGAAATTGATGGGGATTTGTATTTTACCTGTTCATGGTTAACATCAGATGGTATATGTAAGGATCATCACAATAGGCTTCAGATTTGTAAAGAATATCCATCAACGACAAGATTCTATACTGGAAATAAATTACCTGATCACTGTGGGTATTTGATTGAGGCGGTTGTCCCTTTTGAAAAAATATTAAAAAAAAATTTAGATCATAAAAGGAGTAAAAAATGAAATCAATGGGATATTCAGTGTACAAGAATTCTGAAACACAATTTACCGATAATAAAGGAAAAATTCTTTCTCTGCTATTTGAAGGTGCGATTCGATTCACACGATTTGCAATCATGGGAATGGAAAAAGAGGACCCGCGTATAAAAGGCGAAAACATTTCAAAAGTTCTTGCTATACTTACAGAATTGGATTGCGCATTGGACTATGATCAGGATAAAATGCTGGCAGACAACTTAAATGGGCTTTATCAATACATGATGAAACGCCTGACACAGGCCAATTTTTTTAATGAAAAAAAGGCACTCATCGAAGTCAACCAGTTACTTTCTGAACTAAAAGATGCTTTTGACAGAGCTGTGGAATCAATTGCTATAGAGCTTGAAGCAACACAACTGGTTTCTGAAAAGAAAAAAGATTCTTCCGACCAAGTCAGCCTTGCGATCTAAATATTTTTTTATGATATTTCTGATTTGAACATTGCTGTCTTTGACAGATGTCAGCCTGATTTTTCAACCAAAGGGTAAAAGGAAAACAATATGTATACACAAGCAATAAAACAACAATTTGATAATGATGTAGCGCCTTACATCACAGAAAAATCACCTCCTAAATCATTTCGTGAGGAAAAATTCGCTGAACCATTCATATTCATACCGTCTGATACAGGATTAATGGTTAGCGAGTCTGAATACTGGGATACATATTATCACGATTCTGAAATTCGATATGAATGGAATAATGGAATACTGGAGACTAAAGACATGCCAACATATATGAGTATTGTATGCGTTGATTTTTTATTGGATTGCATTAAACAATTTCTAATTAGCAACCCGATCGCGACATTAGTCACTTACGAATTTGGGTTTAAGATTGATATTCAAAACAAACGAAAAATTCGTCGTCCTGATTATGCGGTTATTTTAAAGTCGAACCCGATTCAAATGGCACCAGACGATTATTCTTATTCAGGCACTTATGATATTTGTATAGAACTGCTGTCAGATACCAAAAAACAATATATTACAAAAGACACAGTGACTAGAAAAAAAGAATATGCCTATGCAAATGTTCCGGAGTACTATATTATTGATATCAATCAAAAAAAACATACTGCTTTTTATCGATTAAATCAGTATGGTACCTATGAAAAGATCAAATCCAAAAATGGTGTGATACAATCGACTGTCTTGCCAGGATTTCAGTTTAGAATGAATGACATCTATCGTCGTCCGAATTTGATTGATCTGATGGATGATGATGTTTATAAGCATTATATGCTAATCAACTCACAACGAGATCGTCAGGAAAAGAAACAAGCACTTCAGGAAAAAGAAAGGGCGCTTCAGGAAAAGGAAAGGGCGCTTCAGGAAAAGGACTCTGAAAGAATTGCAAAAGAAAACGCGTATAAACATCTTGAAAATGAACGTATTGAAAAAGAAAATGCTTTGAAAGAAATCGAGCGTTTAAAAAAAGCGATGAAATCATAAGAGTGTATCAAATTAGCCGGTGAATATAATTTTGAGGCGCTGGCAATTTTGCTGACACTCAAATCATAAACTATATTATAATAGTTCTTATAGCCTTACATGCTTTTTAGGAGGTAAAAAATGAAAAAAAATGTGTTAGCATTTTTAATAATTTGTCTGCTCGCCACAACAGCGTTGGCTGGCAATGAAAAAAAAGTTGCGTTGGTTATGAAAGCCCTTTCCAATCCTTTTTTTATCAAAATGGAAGAAGGTGCCAGGCTCTATGCTAAAAAAAATGAGACTCCTTTAGAAGTTTTTGGCGTAGAAAGAGAAACAGAAGTCAAACGACAAATAGGAATTATTGAGAATCTTATTTCCAGAAAATATGGCGCCATAGTGATTGCCCCCACCGACTCCAAAAAATTAATACCAGTTTGTAAAAAAGCCCTTGATCAGGGCATTGTCGTTGTCAATATTGACAACCCTTTTCATAAAACGACAATGAAAAAAATGAATATTTCAATTCCATTTGTGGGATCAGATAATTATCAAGGCGCAAGCCTGGTGGGGGACTATCTTAGAAAAAAGATGAAAAATAAAGGTCGTGTTCTGGTCATTGAAGGCATTCGAGGTGTTGAAAATGCAGAGTTAAGAAAAAAAGGGTTTATTGATAGTGTCACAAAAAATAGTCAAATAAAAATTATTGCAAGTGAAAGCGCGAACTGGCATACTGATGAAGCCCTGTCTTTGGTGACGAAACTCATTCAAAAACATGCACAAATTGATGCCATCTTTTGTGCAAATGATAACATGGCCATTGGCGCAATTCAATCTCTCGACATGTTTGGACTTTCCGGTGATATATTCATCGGGGGCTATGATAATATCGAAGAAGTGCGCTCGGAAATACATAATAAAAGAATGCACGCCACAGTTGAACAACATCCCGAAATGATGGGAGAGTTCGGTGTAATGCTGGCATCAAAAAGAATGGCGGGCCAAAAAATTCCACTGTTGACAAAAACCCCCCTCGACCTGATTACTTATGATTGTTTTGATAAAAAAATTTCGTTGTCTTTGGCAGATGGAACGCCCTTTTTTAAAAGCTTACTTGATGGCGCTTCCCAGGCTTCATCTCTATTTGGTTTGAAATTAAATGTTTCTATCGCCAATAATGATGATGCCAAACAACTGATTGATATACAATCGTTTATTGAAAAAAAATCTGACATTATTATCATTAATCCCACCCATGCTGAAAGCGTGTCACCGGCAATTGAACTTGCACATGCCGAGGGCATACCTATCATGACTGTCGATCGAAAATCTGCAGTACCTGAAAAAATTATCTGCCATATTGAATCCAATAATGTGGCTGGGGGACAAATGGCAGCGGAGTTTATTATTCAAAAACTCAATCAAAAGGGAAAAATTCTTGAGTTTGAAGGTGCTCCAGGAACTTCAGCTGCCCATGATCGCGGTAAAGGCTTTAATGATGTACTCAAACAATATCCAGATATGAAAATTGTTGCAAGAGAAGTGGCTTTTTTCAATCGTAATAAGGCGTTTGATGCGATGAATCATATCTTAAAAAAAGGTTTGGATATTGACGCAATATTTGCGCATAACGATGAAATGATTATTGGGGCGATTCAAGCATTAAAAAAATTGAAAAAAACATTACCTGTGACAGTCGGTTTTGATGCTATTCCTGAAGCCATCGAACGTGTCAAAAAGAAACAACTTTCTGCGACAATTGCACAAGATCCTTATAAAATGGGTTTTTTGACGATTAAGCAAGCTGCACAGTATCTTCAAGGATATTCTGTAAAACCTGTTGTTCTTGTCGATTTACTGATTATTGATCATTAATTGGAATTGAAATGATAGTCAGTACAAAACAACGCTTTTATCTTATTGTAGGCCTTTTATTACTGATATTTTGTGTCGGCTACATTGAGCTCGCTATTATTATTAAAGAGTTATCTTCTGGTGCAGAAAAAGTACAAAAGGCTGCCTATATTGAAAAAGATATACAGAAAATTAAACAGGACTTCTGGAAACTCCGATTTTGGGAACGTGCTGTTCAGACCCAGAGTCACGAGGAGGCTGAACAGCAATTTGGTTTAACCATTCAACAAATACGTAAGCAACTGAATAATTTTAACGCAAAGCCCTTTGATCAAGAATTTGCTGGCAAAACACAACCGGTAACAGATGTTCTCGAACGATATGAAAAAGCTTTTAATCGTTTGACACAGTTAGAAACAGATCAACGTTTGAGTCAAACAAAGGTGGAATCAAGTTTTCAAGTTCTCAGTTCTTCAATTTTGCGAATTAATGAATTGTCTCTTCTCAAACCCCTTTTAAATATGGACCGCTTTTTGGATCGTTACATCCATAATAAGACCGATTCAGAATATCAGGCATTGCGTATGGTATTTTTATTCTTTTCAAAAAAACTTGAAAAGAGCGATATTATGAATGAGCGAATGGATTCTTATATTCAAAAGCTTGACCAACTCATTACAAAACATTTTCAAATAGAAAAGAATATTCGTGTGATTAATCATCAGTTTGATGACTTAAGCAAGGAGTTAATGTCCCGCTTTAGTGTCATTTCTCAAACCGCTGAAAATTTAGGAATTCAAACAATTAAAATGGGAAATCATCTGCAAGAAAGTATTTTTCGGTGGATGATTATTTCAGTCTCAATTTCAGCCATCACCTTATTGTTCATCATTGATATTATTGCAAGAAAAGTGATTAAGCCCATACGTTCCCTTTGGGAAGTTGTCATGAAAGTTCAGGCAGGAGATGAACAGGCACGTTTTCATTCCAAATCAAAAGATGAAATTGCGCATCTTGGATTTGCTTTAAATAATATGCTGGATACAATTAATCAGCATCGCTATCGATTGGAGGAGATCGTTAATGAGCGCACCAAAGAACTGACACAAACAAATGACCAGATGCGTCTTGAAATTGAACAAAGAAAACAGGCCCAGGAAATGGCTGATAAAATGGCCTTTGAAGCCGAGGTTGCCAATCAAGCCAAAAGTGCATTTCTTGCCAATATGAGCCATGAAATCCGAACCCCCATGAATGCTGTGATCAACATGACTGACCTGGTTCTGGACACCCAGCTTGATGACAGTCAACGTGAGTATTTATCTATTATTCGTACCTCTGGTAATTCTTTATTGGGTATTATCAATGACATCCTGGATCTGTCTAAAATTGAATCTGGTAAGCTAGAGCTGGAAAAGGTTCCTTTTAACGTACAAGATATTTTTCATTCTATTGCAGATATGTTTCGTGATAAGACCTCTCAAAAAAATCTGGAACTGGTGATTCATATTGCCGCCAATGTGACGAATCATCTGGTTGGCGATTCTCTCAGATTAAAGCAGGTGATTGTCAATTTAACAAACAATGCCATTAAATTCACAGATAGTGGCGAAATATTTATTCAAGTTATGGTTGTTCAGCAAACGACTCAAGAAACTCGCCTGGCAATATCTATAAAAGATACAGGTATTGGAATTTCTAAGGATAGCCTGAAAAAATTATTTGAACCATTTACGCAAGCTGACAATTCTACGACCAGAAAATATGGTGGAACAGGCCTTGGCTTGACCATATGCAAACAACTGGTTGAATTGATGGATGGACAAATATGGGCTGAAAGTATTGAAGGTAAAGGCAGTACGTTTACATTTACAGCCAATTTTGGTCTTCAGTCCTATTCCGAGCCTTCTTCACACCTACCTGATTTGCAAAACAAACGTATCTTGGTTGTGGATGACAATCCACACGCATTGATCGCGGTTGACGAGATGATTCAATCTTTTGGCTGCATCACAGAGAAAGCCACTTCAGGCGAGGAAGCTCTTGCAATTTTTTACAACATGATTAATGATCAGCGCCCTATCCATATTATTTTTCTGGATGCACATATGCATGACTCTCTCAAAATCCTGAACAAAATAAAACAATCCCCTGAAATGAAATCAGTGCCAGTCGTTATGATGGGAGATATGAAATTACAAAACGAATTTGAAGGCACGGCAGCAGATTTAATTGTTAAACCATTAATGGTGCGTCGGGTGTCAAGTGCACTTCAACGAATTGTTTCGGGAAAACCAAAACCTCAGGACATTTCTAAAAAACCTTTGGATGCCGATGAACACGAAAACTATGGTCATATTTCTATTTTACTGGCCGAAGATAATATATTCAATCGTCATGTGGCTCTTGAAATTTTAAAAAAAGCAACCTTTACTCAGGTCGATACAGTTGAAAATGGAAAACAGGCGATTGAAGCCCTTCAAAAAACGCATTACGATATTATTTTGATGGATGTTCAAATGCCAGAAATGGATGGATTGACTGCAGCACAGCAAATTCGAAAGCACCCTGACTGGCACGATATTCCTATCATTGCCATGACAGCCAACGCCCTCAAAGGGGACCGAGAGGAATGTTTTGCTGCAGGTATGAATGACTATGTATCAAAACCCATTGATCGTAAAGAATTTATCAAAAAGTTAAAACAATATTGTGATACGTGAGTACCAGGCCGATTCAACCTGCTTGAATTGTATGACCGGAGATTTTTTCGATGCAACAGAAAAGCACTGACCTTAAACTGATAAGAAGGTCGCTTAGGAATGTTCGGAAACTAAGTTCCTCATTATTCAATATTTGTTGATTCGTTTCTTAACCATGATTACACTGAAGAAAATGAATAAGATGAATTTAAAGTGTCTTTATTTCATCTTATTCATCTTCTTCAGTGTAATCATGGTTCAAAAAACTGAATGAACATTTTGATTGTTTTCAGCGTGTTTAGTTTGTTTGGCTGAACTATCAATTTCTTGACTTTTTTGTGATGAACATGATAATTTGTGCAGTAAATTCAACTTACAAAATGAGGAACAAATAGAACAAAACCATGAAAAAAAATCGCTTTCGCATCTGTCTTCTCAGTTATCGAAGCAATCCCCATTGCGGCGGTCAGGGCGTTTATCTCAAACATCTTGCCAGTGCGTTAAAGGAGCTGGGGCATCATGTAGATGTTATTTCCGGCCCCCCATACCCGGAGCTGCCTCGAAATATTCGATTGATAAAATTGCAAAGTCTTGACCTGTATAACCCTGAAGATTTGTTTCGAACCCCAAAGACACAGGAACTTCGCTCGTTAATTAATTTATACGAATGGTTGAGTGTTTGCTCAATGGGATTTCCAGAACCTGTTTCCTTTGGGTTCAGAGTGAACAACTATTTACGCACAAGATTACAACAGTATGATATTGTTCACGATAACCAAAGCCTGTCTTATGGCATATTGGGAACTAACCGACGAATTCCATTGGTTGCAACCATTCATCATCCCATGACAGTTGATCGTAAAATCGCCATACAGACCGCGCCCAATTTTTTGAGGAAAATTCAGGCCATTCGCTGGTATTCATTTATTGGAATGCAAATTCGTGTGGCTCGAAGAATAAAAAGAATTATCACTGTATCAAAATGTGCTGCAGAGGATATTCATCAGGAATTCTCAATTCCTATCAATCGATTCACAGTCGTACCCAATGGTATTGATATACAATCGTTCAGGCCAGTCCCTAATGTACAGCGGGATCCCTGCCGCATCTTAACGACCAATAGTGCGGATATGCCTTTAAAAGGGCTTAAGTTTTTACTGGATGCTGTGGATGAACTTCGAAAGAAACGTCCTGTTCACCTGTATGTGGTTGGAAGTCCAAAACCTGATGGTTTGATTGAACAATATGTCAGGCTGAAACAATTACAAACATGTGTTCATTTCTTGGGCAGGATTGATCAACAAACATTTAACATGCAATATGCCAGAGCCGGTATGGCAGTTGTTCCTTCATTATACGAAGGTTTTGGGCTGCCAGCAGGTGAGGCGATGGCATGTGGTGTTCCACTTATCAGTACTCGAGGTGGTGCGCTTCCAGAGGTTGTTGGAAATACTGGTATCTTGGTTCAGCCTGGAAGCAAAAAAGAACTTGTTGAGAATATTCAGTACTTGATAGACAACCCCAAAGAGGCCGAAAAAATGGGACAATTAGGCTATCAGCGTGTACATCAGGAATTCACATGGAAAAAAGCAGCTGAAAAAATAACTGATATTTATACTGATCTACTTACTTAGGAAAGCTCTGAAAATAAGTTCCCCATTGAATAAGTGTTCATTTTCGTTTTTTGAACCATGATTACACTGAAGAAGATGAAATATCAGCACTGTAAATTCATCTTACTTGATCTGCTTCAGCATAATCCAGGTTCAAAAAAAAAGATTGTTGAACCGTCTGTCTATTTTAAATGGGGCTCTTATTTTTCGAGCATTCCTTAGAAACAATTAATTAGGAAAGTACCATGTCCAAAACAGTTTGTTTCATTTTATAAAAAAATCTCATGAAAAATATGAACATATCAAAAAGGTCGTCAATATGACAGGTGATGCTGAAACCTTTTCTGATTATTATATTCAAGAAGGTAAAAAAAGAAGTGAATAAAAGCAACGCTTTCAATAATAGATCGTCTGATCCAAAATGATGCTGCTGTCCGGGTATTTATTTCAAAGGCAACAGGCGTTATCAACAGCATTACTTTGCAATGGACGCATTCTAAAAAAGGAGGTCTTTTTTTTGGCCCTGAAAGGGGGTTATATAAAAGCCCGGGGCTGGAATATAATACCCTTTCAAAGCCAAAAAAAATGACCCTTTTTTTAGAATGCATCCCCTTTGCAATGCAGCAAGAATCTCAGCAATTGACAACAAGTCGAATGAAGTTGTAGATTGGATAATTATGATTACTGTTTCATTAAATAAGCTATCGTTACAACCAGGATATCGAATATTGGATATTGGTTGTGGCGCTGGACGTCATGTATGTGCATGCACACGAAGTGAGGGCGTTCAGGTATGGGGAGTAGATCAATGTCTGCCAGATCTTCTTAAGGCGAAAGAAAACTTAAACTTTGAAAAGGCATATGGCGTATCACATGGTATCTGGCAATTATTATCCGGTGATATACTTCACCTACCATTTTCAGATAATTTTTTTGATCTTGTGATATGTTCAGAAGTCCTTGAGCATATTATAGATGACACATCAGCCATGAAAGAAATCATACGTGTGTTAAAGAACAATAAAAATTTGATTGTCAGCGTACCAAGAAATGCTCCGGAACGTTTGTGCTGGGCCTTGTCCAAAGAGTATCGAAATTCACCCGGTGGGCATGTTCGTATTTACAAACAAACAGAACTTGTTCATCGCCTGGAGTCTTTGGGAATAAAACTTTGGGATTCTCATCATGCCCATGGCTTACATTCAATTTATTGGTGGCTGAAATGCTTTGTTGGCATCTCACGAGACAATCATTTTTGTGTGAAGTGCTATCATGACTTTTTAGTATGGGATATGATTCATAAATCTCGCTGGGTTCGTCTGCTTGAACGTATGTTGAACCCTATGATTGGAAAAAGTCTTGTTCTGTATTTTCAAAAAAAATGACCCCGCTTTTTTTGAATCTATCCCGAATCCTTGACGCATATTCGATTATGCTATAATATTCTAATTCTTAAGCCCAAATAGTTTTCACTCTATAAGCGAGTAGTTGAGTGAAATATTTCTAATAATTTCGAGCTATATCAAAATTTACGCCACGGATTCGGGTCTATATAAGTAAGCGGTCATAAGTTTTCGGGTAGATAAAAGTATAATATGTGAACCGGCCATTCTAAAAAGGAATATTATGTGCAATAGCATTTTTAACTTTCTTATTTTACTTTAATTTATAGCAAATAAACTCAAAAATTTAAAGCTATATGCGAATATATATTAAAATAAAAAAGTATCATTATAAATGTAAATAAAATTGCACATAATGTTTCGTTTTAGAATGGCCTGTTCACATATAACCTTTCGGGTTATGTTCGACCGTCTGGTATTGAAAAATTTCGGTTCCAGCACGACCGCCTGGGGTTGAAACCCGTATGCAATCGTTGTGGCCGAAAAATAACAGCTCAAAAAACAAAAACAAGAACGATTAGCAGCTTGGAAATTGGAACATTTGAGGCCAAAGAATATATTTACGAGTGTCAGAATGATAATACTCGATAATTAAGTTTTTATTTCTTGACAAATAAACCCAGTCAAATCAAGCGATTAAAACATAGGCTTATTAAAAGTGTTAAACATCAATTTTTTATTAATAAATTTTTAACTAAAACGTTCTTTTACAAATATTTGCTTTTACTTGCCTCTATAATATGCAATTATTATTATAGATTATTTTGTAATTTATGCTTTATTTTTGTAAATCAGTACCGGAGTTGGTTCAAGTCTTCCCAGATCCTTGTTTATCATATGTTTTTCAGATGGTACTAACGTTATTAGTTGATTTAACACTTTGCTTAATTCCCTAAAGCGTTTTTTTGGATTGTTTGAATTGATGATGTACTCATTACAGATAACAAGCTGTCTTTTCTGATCTTTTCACTTTTCACATAGGCTTCCTGCAGTCCAAGCAGAACGTTTGTTTTTAAGCCGGGCGGATTGAGATGGATGAAAGAATAAACAAAGATCTGTAAGCAGGCTCAAGATCAGGCTTCTGCTTGATCCTTCTACGCCTGACTGTTTGGTCCGATTGTTGAAACCTTCATGCGTCTTCCAGTCCTGAATAAAAACCTCTATTAGCCAGCGTAATGAATATGCAGCTACTATATCTTCCATTCGCCAGCTCAGATCTGATGCTACAAGGTATCTGTATTCAGTTTCACCTTGATATTTCAATGCAATGATAAAGCGCTTGCATTTATGCGCTGATAAATAAACACGTAAGCCGTTCATCACAACATCTGTCTCTATGCCTCTAATTTTTAATGTTTTTTCAACTCCTTTGCGGTTTTGAAAATATTCTTCAATACTTATCTCTTTTCCACGATAACGAATCTTTTGATTTTTTCTGACCTGACTTATCACTTGTTCAGTTTTCAATATCTGTCTTGCTTGATTCAAAAATTGGGCTGTTCCGTACAAAGCATCCCCAACTACACTCTTAATCTTGATTTCAGGAAAACCTGATACAAATTCAGTTAGCAAGT
>Ga0272440_1000925_pt1 | contig 24469 bp, 18 predicted proteins | sample SSMMMBAug17_FD_192440 | JGI IMG/M metagenome (GOLD analysis project Ga0272440, IMG submission 192440) | Marine sediment archaeal communities from Little Sippewissett salt marsh, Falmouth, MA, United States - SSM-MMB-Aug17 | ecosystem: Environmental > Aquatic > Marine > Wetlands > Sediment ...
TAAGTTCTTGTTGAATCAAATCATTGCTCTTTTTTTTATTTGTTTATCATTTTTTTTTAATTGCTCTTTTTTTATTACCTTTTGTTTTTCTTTGTTTTTCGTATTGCATCAGACGAAAGCAATATATTATCTTTTTTGCATTATTATTGAAATTCTTTGAACTAATGGGATGAGCGTATGAACTCATGTCAAACTATTTTGGGAGTTGTCCATGAAAATCTTGCGATATTTAAAACCAGTGTTCGCGAATTCAATCCTTATCGTCATCATTCTTTGCAGCACTGTAAGGGCAGAATTGCCTCTGATGAAGTTTTCATTTGAGGGGCAAGAATTTGATATTGGCAGCACATTTGATGTGGATGTTCGAATATCACAATCAGATCGGGAGCTTGGCTCCTATTCCTATACCCTGTTATTTGACAAGCAGGTACTTAAAATTCTTTCAATTGAAGGCGGGATGCATGGGAATCTTCCTGATGCCAACAGCACCGGCTCAGTCAATATAGCGGATTACAATCAAGCATGGGATATCATTGACTCCTGCTTACAGTTGACCCGAATAACATTTCAAATTATCGGGGACTATTGCTCTGTCAGCGAGTTAACACTCAGTCAGGTTTCCTTGTATGATAACAATATCCAGCGTATGGATGCTGAAACCATTAACTCTGGAATCAATGTAATTTGTCCAAAAGCAAAACTGACGGGTGTGCCTCAGGGTACAATCAATGATAATTATGCGTTGATCCAGGTAACTGGTACAGGTCTTACCCACTATAAATACAGTTTGGACAATAAACCCTATTCTGAAGAAATTTCGATTGCGTCACCCATTTCACTGTACAATCTCTCTGAAGGCGCACATTGCATTCATGTTTTGGGAAAAATTGCATCTGTCTGGCAAGCAGAGCTCGAAGCTTCAAACGCCTGCTGGTATATTTTTATGCCAAAACCACATATTCAAAAAATTTCACCGGTGTATGGTTCGGAAAAAGGGAAAACAATCGTTGATATTGAGGGCCTATATTTTAATTCTGATTGCCGCGTATTTTTTGGTGAAATTGAAGCGGAAACCCTTACGATTTCTAACACACATATTGTCTGTCGAACGCCAGAACATATACCAAAGACAGTTTCAGTAACACTTGAAAATCCTTATGAAAAAATAACAACTCAGAATCGTGCGTTTTCATATTACCCTGAGGGCAATCAATATCAGATGATTTTTACAGAGTTGAATGATACACGTATCGCGCCGGGAGCCAATGTTTTTTGGCAAATGAAATATACAACAAGTGACAAAAATCCATACTTACCCGGTTTGGGGATTCGGATTCACTATAATTCCAATTTACTCAAATGGCGCGGATTTACAGATATTTTTGATAATGATATGCTTGGCGGCAGAGATTTGATGCCCAAAAAAGATAGTTCAAACCTGGACAACGATCCCAAAACAGATAAATGTATACAGGTGGCATGGATGGATATCAGCCGCAACTGGTCTGGTCAAGTATTACCTCATGCGTTATTCGGCATGTCGTTTTCCACGCCTGATGATGTTGGAATCAATACTGAAAGCGCAATTCATTTTTCATCCAGTTCGCATGCGACAACGCATCAGTTTTTAGCGCCTTCAATCGCCATTAATTTTCAATCCTGGTCAATTGAATGCACCGCCCAGGGCTCTGGCAGTATTTCTCCATCAGATATGATCAGTGTTGCGCATAATAATTCTCAACATGTTCAATTTATTCCTGATCCTCACTATCATATTGAAGATGTTTTCATTGATGGCGCATCCTGTGGGCAGATTAATGCGTATACATTTGAAAATGTTACTGCCAACCATATGGTGACAGTTATTTATGCCATTGATCGGGTGACATTGACCCTTGAAAAAAGAGGTTCCGGCACTGGCATGATTAAGCCTATGGAAGGGACCTACACATATGATTATAATACAGGCGTTGTGTTGACAACCATTGCATCAGAAAGTTCAATTTTTACAGGATGGTCAGGGGATGTTACAGGTATCGGGGATATCAGTATTATCATGAACAAGGATAAACATATATTCGCCAATTTTGACATAAAAAAATTCAAGATTGAACCGATTTTTGGGGACCATGGCCACATATCGCCATCAGAACCCTTTTATATTGATTATAATGGCAGTCAAATTATTAAAATATTTGCAGATCGCTGCTATGAAATTGATAATGTCTGGATTAATGGAGAATCAAGAGGACAGGTTTTAAATCATAATTTTATTGATGTTCGAGCGGATCAAACGATTGAAGCCATCTTTAAAATTAAAGATAAAGACAGCGATGGCCTTCCGGACTGCATGGAGGCAAATACAGGTTGCACCGATGTCAATGTTCCAGATTCAGATAATGATGGCTTACTTGATGGAGAGGAAGACTTAAATCAAGATGGCTTTGTTGATCCGGGTGAAACCAGCCCTTGTGAACCGGATTCTGATTTTGATGGCATGGATGATGGTTGGGAATTGACATATGGAATGGATCCATTAATAGATGATGCAATGGTGGACAAGGATGAAGATGGCTATGCAAATTATTTTGAATACTTAATGCAGCAGCATCCCGAAGAACCTAATCTGCCTTATCAAAGAAACTACAATCCTGAAACAGATAATCGTCAGCCCTTTCAGGTCGTGAATCTTCAACCCGATCATTTAAAAATTGTACCCGGCGGTCATTTTGATTTAGAGGTTATCTACAATGTTTCCAACAACAATGCCCAAAGTAAGGGCATTGGTTTCTATGTTCATTTTTCATCTGATGATATTATGTTTACAGCATTGACATCCATGTTAACAAATGGAATAAAAGTAACAGAACCTGAGATTAAAACCGATCAAAACGACTGGGATAATGATCCCAAAACAGACCGCTATATTGAACTCCTGTGGCAAGATGAAAATGGACAATGGCCCGATACTGTGTTACCCCAAAAATTATGCACCATGACTTTTTCTGTCAGTGCGGATATGCCTGAAAATTACAGTAACTACATTCGTGTGACATCATTTTTTATTGATTCAGTATTTCATTTCTATTCAACTGCTGCCCAATACCAGGCACAAAGGGGCAATTTAGATATTGATGGAAATGGCGTTGAAGATGCATTAACCGATGGTTTACTGGTAATGGGTTATTTGTATGGATTTCGTAACATGCCATTAATTGATAATGCTGTTGGCCCATATGCTGTCAGAACTGAGGCGCAACAAATTGAGCCGCTCATTAAAGGAATGTATGACCTTTTTGATATTGATGGTGATGGCATCGTTAATGCCCTTGCTGATGGTTTATTATTGGTTCGATATTTATTTGGGTTTCGTGATTATGAACTGGTATATAATTTAATCACACCCAACTGTACCCGATGTAATGCAGACGATATAATTGAATATATTAGAAAAATTAAACCCAATCCATCATATGAAGAGTAAGTTGTGAAAAACAGAGGAATTATTTACATCGCTTGCCTGATGATATGGTGTCAGACCATGTCAGTCATGGCGCAAATAAATCATTGCCAACATCTATGGTTGGACCCAATTTCCCTGTATGCAGAACCAGGAGAAACGATTACCATTTCATTATATTATGATGTTACCAGTAATGATAACACGCTGCTTGGACTTGGATTTAGATTGTTTTTCAACAGCAAGCTGTTAGAATTCCAAAAAGCAAATTCATTTTTTAACATGTTTAAAGCGCCTGTTATACAAGAAGATGTTGAAAATATTGACGAAGATCTATCGACAGATTATTATATAGTGCTTGCATGGTTCGAATGGAATGGCCGATGGCCGGGAGAGCGTCTCCCATGTTTTATGGGTAATATTGACTTTTTGATACCTTCAGAGGCCGAAGCCGATGTGACAACATTGAATGTAAAGATCACTGCAACCCATCCGGGTTATGAAGGATGTCTGCATTCATCAAAAATATATATAAAGCCAAAAAAATGAAAAACGTTTTTAAATACATAAAGCAATGGATTCAATGGTTATGGATTATTGCCCCCCTGTTTATATTGACTGCGTGTGCAGTTAATCATCCTGGACCTATTTGTATCAAAGATCAGACAGAATATGGTCAGGTGGATGGTGCATTTCGAAGTCGATGGTGGAACTATTATGAGCGGGGACGTTCATATTTAGAAGGTGAATGTTTTGACGCTGCAATATCCGACATGAAGGCGGCAATTCAACAAAATGACAAAGATCAACGAATGGTCCGAACCTATGGCCTTCATTTTGTAGACTATTTTCCACATCGGGAACTGGGGCTGATATATTATCTGACAGATAATCTGGATGCTGCACAACATGAATTGGAACAATCGATATCTCAAGAATCTTCATCAAAAGCGCATTACTATTTGGATGAAGTGAGAAAAAAACAATTAAAGAAGCAGGTTAAAACTATTAATACACCAACACTTGCAGTTGATTTTCCAGAAAATGAACCCATTTGGACATCCAAAGAACGTATCTGTATCAAAGGAACTGCTGCTGATGAACAGTTTATATCAAATATTCAAATTCATGGCGTCCCTTATGACTTTCCAGGGGCTTCAAAGCAGGTGCACTTTAATAAAGAAATGATATTGAATCAGGGAACCTATCATATACCCATCACAATCGAAAACTTATTGGGCGGAACCGCTGAAAAAATATTTAAAATTCATGTGGATCATCAGGGGCCAATGATAGAAATTGTTTCTTTTGAAAAATTGTCCAATAACATGATTATCATCGAAGGCTTCGTCTCTGATCAATTTAAGAATAACCAGCTGTTCGTGGGGCAGAAAAGAATTGATTTAAAAACTGGAAAAAAATCCTCATTTTACGCGAAACAGGTGGTTGAGCCTGATCAGGAAACAATAATACTCGAAGCTATTGATCGGGCGGGTAATAAAACAAAAGCAGTCTTAGATTTGGTCGAAGCCACCCAGACTTTTGGAAGATCATATCTTGCCAGTCGTGAAGTCTATCTGGATCATGGATTATGGGTACAAAAAACGCAGGGTATCAAATTAATATTATCTGAGTGGCAAAAAAATAACATGGTGTATTCAGAAAAAATTTATCTGTCCGGATGTATCTCAAGTAAAGCACCGATAAAATCATTTATTATCAATAATCAGCCCTTCACAGTCAATGAAGGCCGGATCGTATTTTTTAATATTCCTTTTGAATTGAATGAGGGTGCCAACACCATTCTAATCAAGCTAGAAAATGAGCGCAATCAAGTACTCTTTAAAAAAATGACCTTTCATCGCATGGTTTCTGAAATATCCCAAATAGGTTCTCGCCTGCATGTGTCAATGAATTCTCTGAAATCATCCAATGAAGTAGCTGAAACACGCAATCAATTTCAGGAAAAATTACTCATGTCATTTTTAGAGCGGAAACGTTTTTATATGATTCCCAAATTTCGTTGCACCCAATGCCGGTTACTGAACAAATCAAAAGAATCACAAGTCGCGCATTTAACCATGACAGGACAATATGTTGATTCTCGATATGGTTTAGAAGTGGCTGTTCGCTTAATTGATAATGAAACCACAAAAGTTCTTGCTGTTAAGGACGTTTACAGCGACAAGAAAAACGAACACGCCATTTTTCAAATGATTGATAGTTTAGCCATCAGAATTCACAATGAATTTCCCATTGTGAGAGGAACAATTCAACATATTGCTGACAATAATATTCAAATTTCACTGGGCAAAAATCAATTAAAAGCACAAAATCGGCTCATCATTTTTGCCCCATCACACTTAAACAAAGCGCCTGAAATAATCGGGTTCGCAAGGATTACTGACATTGAAACCAATACTTCTAATTTAATGATCGTTCATACGAAACGTCCGATCTCAATAAACGATAGAGTTATTACCCAATGAGATTTACAATTGAAGAAGATCGTCGCATAATTAAAGGATGTTTGGCTGGTGATGCAACAATGCTTGAGAAATTTATTTGCATTTATTCGCCACTGATCTACCGATATGTGCAACAAACGTTTACCTCAAGCAATATCCCTTTTGAAGAGGAAGATTTGAAAGAGCATCACAATTCGGTGTTTGTTTTATTATTAGAGGATAAATGTCGAAAGCTCAAACAATTTAAAGGGCAGAATGGGTGCTCCCTGGCATCATGGGTCAGATTAATTACATGCCGCACTGTACTGAATAAAATGCGTGAGGACAGTGGCGATGCCAACTGGATTGAATATCGTCTGCCTATTGAAGAAGCTGCTGATGTTATATATGAGGAACTGAGTGCAATTGAATACATGGAATTGGAAGAAAAAAAGATAATTATTAGGGAATGTATTCAAGAATTGAACCCTAGAGATAGATTATTTTTGAAACTGCATGTTGAGCAAGATTTGCCTGTGCCAAAAGTTGCCAGGATTATGCATATGTCAACAGATAATGCGCATACATTGCGGCACAGATCCTTCGATCGATTAAAAAAGCAGGTAGAAAAATTATTAAATAACCAAAATTAGTGTAAGAATTTCGAAAAAAATGTGTCTATATATTTAGAGGGGATAATAAAATTTCAGAATTCGATTGCTATATTGTTTTTTCATCAATGAAATGTGTGCTGAAGGGTTGATAAATATAGGAAAGAAATTTTTTTTAAAAAAAATTATTTTTTAGTGTAAGAAAATTGAAAAAAATGTGTCTATATAAATAGAGGGGTAAAAAAATTGAATCAAATTAAAATTGAATAAAATTATGTTTAAGAAAAAAATTTTTGAGCAATGTTCGGTAAAAAAAATCGTTCCAGGAAAAAATTATGTTGAAATAGGTTATCAAGATGTGTTAATGTGTTTGAAATTATTATTACAGTTTGATTTTACTAAAAATATTCATTTTAATGGTGAGAACATTCGGGCGCGATTTGTTTAGAAAAATCTGAAATATTACTTTAACTCAAAAAAAAACAGATGGTTATACACGTCTATAAAATTGAAAGCGCATTTGTAATTTTTTTTAAAAAACCGGTCATGAAAATTATCTTAGATAATTGAATAGCGTGTAAAACTTATTATTCATGTACTAGCAATTATTATGCCAAATGGAGATGCACAATGAAAAGTATGTGTCCATGTGAAGAAATTTTGGCTGATTATATAGAAGGTCGTTTGGAAAAAAAGCAAAGGCGGCTGATTGAAAATCATTTATCAACATGCGATCGCTGTTTGCAAACCATCATCGTTGCAAACAGTATGTATACAGATTACGATAGCTATGAATTTCAAGAAGTCCCTGAATATGTTACCCAAACGATTATTCAAAATTTTGTCAGCCAAAAAGATAAAGTGTGGAATTTAATGGTCACACGCATAAGACGTCTGTGGGAAAAATTTAAAATCTCATTGGCGGATGTGGGTATGTTCTTTTTCAATGACCTGCAGCTTGCACCGGTGCGACGCGGCGCGCGTGTCGTTCGCGCAAGAACTCAAAGTCGGCGTAGAAAAGCCTTTGACCGCTTAAAAACAGATATTGATATTCAAAAAACAGGTGATAATCGGGCACGAATTAAAATTCAGATAAAACGCGTTGATGATGCGGCGGATAAAATTCGAGTGATACTATTGAAGCGCAAACTGGACATTTCACCGGTTATCGACAGAGAAATCGCATCAGATATATTACACGAAAACTCTGTTTTATTTGAAAATATTCCTTTTGATCACTATAATCTCACATTTACACGTGATGGCGTAACTCTAGGAAGATATTTATTTCAGATTAAATAATTTTTTACGCATTTTTTTTGTATGAAATAATTTTAAACTGAGCACCCCTGTGAGTGACGTTCTTAATTATGGGAAAGATCATTTAATGGATTTAAGAGAATTTGTGAGTTTTTTTTGAATCCTATAAAAGACAGTAGGTAGGTGGTATGGAAATGATAGAAAAAATACAATTAAATAATAATGAGGATAGCAATGGGCTAAGTGTCATCAATATAGATGTTACACGAGATGAGAATTCTGTTAAAACCACAATACACGAAAGCCTATGTGGTACACAAAGTTCAATTCAGCATTATGATACTCTTGAAATTCCCATTGAAAAAATTGATGCACGCTGTCATGAAATGGTCGAAATGTTGAATACAACCAACCGAAGCGGGCGCGTGTCAAAGAAAACATTGACGCGTTTACGCGAAATAGGACAAATTTTTTATGATGAGCTATTTTCGCAATCCACAAAAGAAAAACTCAGGTTTTCTCATGCAAAATATCTTCAGTTAACATTAGATGATCAACTCGTTCAAATTCCCTGGGAATTGTTATTTGATGGAAATCAGTTCTTATGCCAACGTTTCTGTATGGGGCGATCGGTTAAAACGCGACAGGCGCTTCCAACAAATAATCATAGAAATATTGACACGCCCCTTAAGCTTTTGTTGATTGCAGATCCGCGAGGAGATCTGAATGGTGCATATCAAGAGGGACTCCAGTTGCGCGATTACATGGATCGGTATAAAGATCAATTTCATGTAACATCCTTTTTTGACAATGTGTCGCCTGATGCACTTAAAGAAAAAATGCGGAATTTTGATATGGTGCATTTTGCTGGACATGCAGACTATCAGGAATCAGATTTCAGTGAAAGTGGATTTCGACTCACTCAAAGCTCATTAAAAGCAAGTGATATTCAAAAAATGGCAGGGGCAATGCCTATGCCATCATTGTTTTTTGCAAATGCCTGTCAATCTGCGCGCACAGAAAGTTGGGGATTAAATGATCAGTTTGAAAACAAATTATATGGATTGGCCAATGCATTTTTGATTTCAGGTGTGAAGCACTATGTTGGAACATTCTGCGAAATATTGGATGAACCCAGTCGCAAATTTGCATTGGTGTTCTACGAAAAAATACGACAGGGAATACCTGTTGGTGAGGCGGTCCAATCTGCACGATGGTCATTGATTAAGGAATTCGGAGAAGAAACCATTGCATGGTCCAGTTACATTCTATATGGCGATCCCACAGCACAATATGCCGATCATTCACCTCCAGCGGAAATACCTGATGAACCCATTTTTCAAACATTTTCTGGCAAAACGAGAACGTCTTCAGATGATGATGAAGAAGTGATTATGTTTGATAACAAAGCCCCGGACAAGAAAAAAATGGGCATCTATCTCCTGATGACATGTATATTCATGATTATAACAGCATCCATCGCTGCTTTCACCTTTTATGGCAAACCCCATGAAACAGAAGTGCTCAAGCTGATATCCACTGATGAACAGTATCATCAAACGATTATTACTGAAATTCAAGAAAAGATCTTACTTGCACGAAAGCAGGATCGTCATGAACGCATGGATAAAAATATTGAAGCCATAAAAAGCAAAATCCCTGAAGGATTTCAAGTGGTTAAAGAAGTTACTGGTGTCCCCGCAATTATGATTGATTTTCGATCCAAAAATGAAGATACAGGTAAAGACCAACTCATTGCATCAGTCATAACTGAACAATTAATTCAACATGGAAATGTTCAGGTTGTAGAACGAAAAGATTTAGACCAGATACTTGAGGAGCTCAACTTTGGATCGTCACGCCTGATAGACCCTTCAAAGCGACTGGCATTGGGAAAAATATTGTCAGCGAACATGTTACTATCTGGATGGGTACTCCCTTCAGAAAATGAAACCCAGGTCTCAATGCATGTAAGTAATATTGAGACAGGCAGAACCATATTGGCTGTTAATGAAGTCCTGGATAACAGACTTCCGATATTTGTGCAGAAAAAACAGTTAACTGAACGTTTGTTGCAACGATTCGAAAATATAATTTCAAAAAATGTTTCATCTGCCACAAGTGAAAAAAAATAATGGTTCAAGCTGCGTTCATATCATAAAATATGCATAAGAATTCCAAAAGCAATTTTTCCAAAAAAAATCTATTATTAATCAAATGAAATAATTAATTCGTAGAATCGCATATGTTCGGCATATGTTCAGGTTGGTGAAAAATTTGATATCCTAACATTGAAAATATGATACTTGCATTTTTTCAATATTCACGTTAGAAAGAGATCATATTTCATCAAAGCGAATTACCGCTGGCATATTTAACGAATCAAATAATAAGGAGAAATCATGCTTCATTTCAATAGACACCTTTTGGGAAAAAGAGTTTTTGTATTTATCGTCATTTTAACTGCGTTTTTTTTCTTAACCGCCTATAATTGCTTGGGTTCAACTGTGGCATCAGATAACTCAACTTCAATAACGCAAAATGAACAATCCAGGCCCATCAATAATGTACCTGTTGATAATAAAAATATGAATAGTCTGCCCACAACAAAGATGTCAGACGCTAAATCGCTAACAGTTGTTTCTGAATGCCCGCCAGAAAAAAAAGGCGGGCAATACAAAGAAAGTGACACATCCGACCCAAAAATACCTGTCAAAAAAGCAGTGAATAAAAGTGAAGATACAAAAAAAGCGCGAAGCAATGAAAAGACGAAAGAAGAACCAGTTGCTCCACCTGAAAAGGATTTGCCAAAAGTCAAGGGGTATGCATTTGTAAATTCTGTTATAAAACCTTTAGATTATGAATTAAATGAACGTTTTTGGGGGTGGCGTCCGAATGATATTATTAATTTCACAGATAACATCAATAATATTCAAAGAGGCATTCTTGAAGTAATACGTCGGACAGCGATGGTTCTTGCCCATCGTCTTTCTCGAACAGGCAGCAATGACACACTTGATGAAAATCTCGAAAATGCAATGAACTGGTTGATGATAAAAGCAGATCAATACTGGTTTCCATCTCCAGAATCTAAATACAATCTTGCCATAGATGAACTTAGGCGATATCTTGATCGCCTGGAAAGAGGGCGTGCAAGATTTTTTGTAAGAACTGACAATTTGATTCCTTTGTTCTCAAATTATGAAGATTTGCTGGGCGGATGTGATCAAAGCCTGACAATAAAAGAAGATGATGATGGTCCGATTAACTCAGCAAAAGCGGATAATTATTTTTATTATGCCCAGGGCGTGGCCATAGCAATGGGGTCGATTTTTCGAGGGGTACGAAAAGATTTTTTTGTTACTCTTGAATCTGTTCAAGGCACACAAATTTTGGATGAAGCCATTGAGGCCTGTGATGTTGCTGCCAGTATTAACCCGTGGCTTGTCACTGAAGGCAGTTTAAGCAGTATTTTTGCCAATCATCGGGCCAATATGGACCAGCCAATCAATCGGATTCGTTTTTATATGAATGTGTTAATTAAGACACTCAAAGGGTATTAATCGTGACGAATGATTGAAAAGGACCATTCATGATACAGATCAAACAGGCCATCGACAACTTACATAAAAACATGGTTGACACTGAGCAATCAACGCTATTCTCATTTGAAAGCATTCTCGAATTAACACGAAATAATCCCACTCAGGTACTTCGCAATGTTTTTCAAGTGTTTCATGATATGGTTAAACATTATGTTGGAGAAGGGATCAATGAATATCCGGATGATCCAGAATCAATTGGTTATGTGTCATTTGATTGCAGTCAATTATTTGTAAAAGATTCAGACCACCCTTTCTTTGCAGATCGATTGTTTGCCAATCGTCTTGTTGCGCTTTGCGAATCATTTAAACGAAGCGCCCAGCAAAATAAAATATACGTATTTGAAGGTCCTCCGGGCAGTGGTAAGAGTACCTTTTTAAATATTCTTTTAATGAAATTTGAAGAATATACCGGCACTGATCAAGGCATGCGTTATGAAACTGTATGGCGTCTTGATCCCCAATTGCTTGGCGGGCATTACAAGAGACAGTCAAATCCAGTGGTCAAAAAACTTTTTCAGTTGTTATCTCAAAGCGATCCAGAGTTTTCTTTAGACATTCCTGATGATGAATCTGACCTGACATTTCGAGATAATATCATTGAAGTGCCATGCCCAAGCCATGATCATCCCATTTTGATGATTCCGAAATTACATCGCCGCGCATTTCTGGATGACCTGTTCCACAATAATGAAATAAAATGGAAACTGTTTACTGAAAAAGAATATGAATGGGTATTTCGTGAAACCCCCTGTACTATTTGCAGTTCCTTATTTGAGGCGCTTTTAGATCGATTCCAGAATCCGCTGAGAGTCTATCAAATGATATATGCAAGACCATATCGATACAACAGAAGGTTGGGTGAAGGCATAACTGTTTATAATCCAGGCGATAAACCCATGCGAAAGCAGGTTTTGGATAACCCAATGATCCAAAAACAGATCAATCGGGTGCTCATGGACAGCAATCGTGTCAAATATATTTTCTCTACCTACGCCAAGACAAACAATGGCATCTACGCCCTCATGGATATTAAGTCACACAACAAAGATCGGTTGACAGAACTTCATAATATTGTCAGTGAAGGCTTGCACAAAGTTGAAGACCTTGAGGAAAATGTCAACTCATTATTCATTGCATTGATGAATCCTGAAGACAACAAGAATATTTCTGATTTTCCATCTTTTTCAGATCGTATTGAAATTGTCAATATCCCCTATATTTTGGATTGGCATACTGAGGTTGAAATCTATCACAACATTTTTGGTAAACATATCAATAACGACTTTTTACCGAGAGTGCTCAATAATTTTGCGCGGGTGGTCATTTCAACACGAATGAAAACAAACTCCCCGGCCACAGTGGAATGGATTGACAATCCACATAAATACAGCCAGTATTGTGATGATAACCTTCTGTTGCTTCGTATGGAAATATATGCAGGCGTGATTCCCGCATGGCTTTCTGAAGAAGACCGCAAACGCTTTACTGCAAAGCGTCGTCGAAAAATACTGGCAGAATCAGATAATGAGGGCATTACCGGTTTTTCAGGTAGGGATTCAATTAAAATATTTAATGATTTTTATTCAAGCTATTCCAAAGATAATCAACTCATCAATATGTCCATGTTGTTCAAGTTTTTTTCCAAATACAACAAAGAAAAAGACAAAGAAAACAATAACATTTCCGAATCATTTCTTGTTTCATTGGTTCAGATGTATAACTACACTGTTTTGCAGGAAGTTAAGGAATCGTTGTATTATTATAATGAAGATGAAATTTCCAAACATATCAAACAATATATTTTTGCATGCAATTATGAATCGGGAACACGCCAGACATGCCATTTTACAGGAGAAAACATTGATATTAATGAGGTTTTTTTTGAAAGCTTTGAAGCACGAATTTTTCAATCGCCCAAAACCTCTGAAGAGCGCTTGAGTTTTCGAAATGATATTCAAAAAGAGTACACCTCAAAAACACTGACCCAGGAAATGATAATTGATCAAAAAAATATTGTGGATACCAGACTTTATGAATCACTTCACGAACGTTATGTCCATAATCTAAAAGAAAAGGTTCTGGACCCATTTCTTGAAAATCAAAACTTTAGGCGTGCCATAAAAGATTTTGATACAGAAGAATTTAAAGCATATGACAAGCGCATCCAGCACGATATCTCATTTTTGATAAAAAATCTGTGCAATAAATTTGGCTATTCCGATCAAGGCGCAAAAGAAGTGTGTATTTATGTAATTGACAACGAGCTTCCCAAAAAATACAACACATGAACATTTTAAATGGGGGAACTTATTTTTCAAGTATTCCATAGATAATCATGACATCAAATAATTATCATTCATATATCGTATCCAATGGCAGACCTGATATTAAGCCAATAAATAGACCTGTCGTGTTATTGGACAGGGATGGTGTTATTAATGAGGATTCACCAAACTATATTAAAACACGTCACGAATTTCGTTTTATTCCGGGCAGCATTGAAGCAATAAGGCAATTGACACAAAATGGCTTTATATGTATTGTCATCTCCAATCAATCCATGATTCATCGAAAAATTTCAACCCTTTCCCATTTAATGGATATGAATCAATGGATGATTGCAGAAGTTCAGGCAATGGGAGGGCAAATCCAGGATATTTTCTTTTGTCCCCATGGACCCGAATCAGGATGTGAGTGCAGAAAACCAAAAACAGGACTTATAAAAAAGGCAGCATCTGTATATTCTTTTGATATTTCTCAAACAGTTATGATCGGTGATCATCTAAAAGATATTCAATGCGCCAATAAGGCTGGGTGTGCACGAACAATTCTGGTTCGAACAGGTAAGGGTAAAATAACAGAGTCGGTTATTGATGATAAACTAATGGTGCATTTTGTTGCGGATTGCTTGCTTGATGCTGCACAGTGGGTTATTCAAAAGAAATTTGAGTTTGATGCGTAGGGTGTTTATGTTCTGACGCTCTTACAGCCACGTAAAGTATGAGGAGCATAATTAAAAGCAGAATTATTGTTGAAAATTGATAATTCATATGATAATCATTCGTTTCAATTAATCATTTATAGGCCAAATCATGGATTACGATATCTTGTAAATAAGGATTAATAATTGAATGAAAAACTTACAAAAACTAAATCTGGGCTGCGGCAATGATATTCGATCAGGATATATTAATGTTGACAAATTTGGAAACCCGCCATTCAAATTTGATTTAGAGACCTTTCCTTGGCCATGGGAAACAAATAGCATTCGTGAAATATTGCTCATTCATACACTGGAACATTTAGGAGAAACGACAGATATCTTTTTTAATATCATAAAAGAAATGTATCGGGTTTGCGTTAATGGTGCATCCCTTATTATCCATGTTCCGCATCCCAGAAATGATGACTTTTTCATTGACCCAACACATGTCAGGCCCATTACACCTGCAGGGTTAAATATGTTTTCAAGAAGGTATAATTTGCAGTGGGTGCATAAAGAATATCCAACAACCCCTTTAGGTCTTTACCTTGATGTTGACATTGAAGTTGTTAAGATCGAAATGAAACCAGATAAATACTGGGCCAGGAAGCTTTATAAAAAAGAAATTTCCGAAGATGATTTTTTTCGAGCTGAACAACAATACAACAATGTTGTTGAAACAATTAATATGCAGGCTATAGTTTATAAATAGTTCCTGGTTATATTTTATGAATCCCCAAAAAACTGATCATAACACTCATCAGTCCAATAAAAATGGCATTCGTTTATTTCAAAAATTATAATCAGAATACTTAAAAAAATGTCCAAAGGCATTATGTAAAATAATATAATCAAAAGGAGATTACAATGCATCACCACAACCATGATCATACACATTCAATGAGTGAGCGGATTGAAAAAATTATTTCTCATTGGATCAAACACAATGATGATCATATTCAAAACTACAAAGATTGGGCTGACAAAGCAAGTGAGGAAAACCTGTCAGAAGTCTCAGAGATTCTCAGAGATGTTGCAGACTTAAGTCTTTCCATCAATGAACAATTAAAAAAAGCGCTTTCCTGTTTTGACTAAAAACAAAGGTGTGCATAAAAATGGCGGTGGCTTTATATTGTGTCTTTTCGGTAAGATGCTTGACTGATTCATTCATAAATCAATCAGTCAAGAACGATTGCCGAAAGGACACTTATATTTGAGAAAGCTCTTGTTTCAACCAGGTTTTGATTTTACCCTCAATTGCATAGACGCCTTTATGTGTGCCAACTGATTCATAGAAATCGTGTAAAAGGGTGTCTGGCAGATCAAATTGGGCGATTTCATCAACAGCCTCAGAGTTTCTTCTCAATAAATAGATTTGCGGCTTTTCTCCCCAATTATTGATTACGAAATAATGGGTGACATCATTTTTTGAACGAATGACATAATTGCCGCTTGCCCAATTGTTACCCCATTCAAGATAAAGCCGGACAGCTTCTTCAGGGGTCATATCCCAATCAATCTCATTGATTAATGTGGTATTTTTTTTTATATCGTCGAGTTGCATCATGGCTGAAAAACTCCCCAATCCGACAGGTCGGTCATGTATGACCGGTCCGACTTGTTGTCGCAAAAGGTTTGATCTGTGCAAGGTCAAACCTTTATAGATTAATGCAAAATGCCAATAAAACAGTCGCCGCCTTCATCATTTTTTAATGACTGTACTTCAGAGGACGCTTTAATTTCAGGAGGAATACCAATGGCAAAGTAGGATAACTTATCCACCAACACTGTAACAGAACCTATTTTACCATCGCCAAGATAATCACTTTGTTTAATATTGTATATCACTTCTGTTTCATGGTTTTCCATCATTTCAAGGGTATCTGCCCGATAAACATGATATGCCCCATTTTCAATATCTCCAGGATGTATTGTTCTGAGGTTAAAAGGAAGAGTTATGGCAATCTGGTTCATCTGGTCCTTTGTCAATGAATGTCCTGTATTGATGCTGGTTGCATGAATGCCATATATAAATTGTGTGCCTGTGGTCGCATTGCATTCTGATGCTTTTTCTATTTGTTCGATTGTAATTGTAGCGGATTCAGTTATTCCATTGGCAGGGATTTCAACTTTTGCTTTTTTGTTGTTATGATCTAAAAAAACAGCGCCGCCAAAAACATTCATCGTTTTATCAATGCGCGCAAGTACGTTTTGGGTAGAATTTTTTCGATATGCATGGCGGGAAAAATTTCCAGTTTTTGGATCATTGTTATCTTGTGTGTCCACAAATAAGATCAATGTATATTCATCAGATGTTGGCTTTGCAAAACTGATTGTTTTGTTTTCCAGAACATGTTCCTGTGCATAATATTCATTATCTTTCGTGATAATTTTTATGTCAATTTCTCCAGGATATTTAAAATAAGGATCCGCCTGAATATTAATTCTATCATTTTCTATCCAGACCGCTTCAATTTCTGTTTCAAGCTGAAGCGCATTTATTCCATTAAATGAGACCTCTGTATTTGCCTGCTGGTCTGTTTTAATGGCAGATATGTAACCTTCTTTTCCGGCAATCACAGTCCATCCGCCTATTTCACTTAATTCCGGTAAGTAAATTGTGTATTTGCCATTGTTTTCAGTTTTGGCTTCATATTGTTCTGGAAGCGTGTCAATAAATGATTGGTCTGTTTCATCAACCGGTTGGAATGCAGTCACGATAACATTTTCAAGATAATTATTTTTTTTATCCTGTACACTGCCCTCAATAACATATTGTCCCACTGATTGCAGCGTGACCGGAGGAGGATTACATTCTGTTGTTTTTATCGTTTGCGGCATAAATACAGGCGGTTCGCGGTTGTCTTCGATTTTAAAAAAGTATGTTCCACCAGATGCTGGAAGCGAAAAACGAACATCAGATTTGGAAGCGGTCAGGTTTTGATTGGTTAACGTGACCACTTCCCTGATTGTAATATCAGTATTTGTGGTCGTTGAGATGGTGGCACCATTTTCGTTCGTTAAAGTGATGGTATAATCCTTATAAGGAATAATAAAAAAGGGTCCGGTTGTTTGTTCATATAACATATTGTCTTCATTTAGATCCAAATCATTTTCAATGGATATCCAAACATCAAAAGAGACCACTTCTGATAATATTGTTGATGGTTTAAAGGTCAGCTGCATTGCTTCGGTATTCACGCGATGCCAATAACCAATTTCTGATAGATCAGTCTCTGGATCTGTAAATTCATTGGCTTTGATATCTTGTACAAGGTTTGCACCGGGCGCAACTCCTTGAACACTAATAATGCCTTCATCAAGAATATTATATCGCTTGGCGTCAATATCAAAAGGCACTTGAATATCGGCATTTAAAGTTGTCACTGTTTCATTATCATGGGTTGCAGTCATTTTTACAGAATACGTGCCAGCATAAGCACCTGTTTTTGGGGGAGTAAATGAGAATGAATTTCCTGATACAGTTTCACCCATTGGTTTACCTTCGTAATTAAAAACAGACCACTCTAATTCAACATCATTTTCCATGCAATTTGTTGAATAAATGCCACTTTGAGTGCCAGCCAAAACTGTTGTGGTCGTTAAGGCTGAATCGTTTGCAAATGCAATATCAAGAATTGTCCACGTGATAGGATTGACATCACTTGCTGCCTGACAATTATCATGACTGTCACAACCATAAACAAGAAGCGAATGCGTTCCCAATGGTAAGGAGGTCAATGTAATTGGCTCTGACAATACGTTTTCATCATAATTAAGTTGATCCAAAACATATCTATAATATGTGGCATCGTCTTCAGTCGTAACTGAAATGGTTGCAGAAGTGTTTGCGGTAATTTTTTTTGGGATGTTATGCAACTGTATTTCTGGTGGGATGGAATCTACTGTAAATGAAACATGCTCAATGGAATAATTTTTTGCAGCATCATAACCTGTAATTGTTAATTGATGAGAACCTTCAGAAAGATTGGATAAATAAATTTTTGATAATTCAACGTCCTGTTCATCAAATGTGTCAAGCTGGTAGGTAAAACCTGTGTAACATAAACTACTGACTGTAAGTATGTAATCTGTACTTCTTACAATGTTTTCAATCTGTACAAAAGAAGAACAATCTTTAAAATTAAGCGTTCCATTTTTCCAGGTATCATTTATATTTTGGACATAAAAGGTGACTGAACCCGGCGTTGACCTGGCTGTTATTGGGCAAGTCACGCGGTATGGATTACTGTTATTTGTAATGATATTTACATCTTCAGCAATTGTAATGGTTAATGGGGATGCCAGATGATGACCAACCAACAATAAGGTTGCCGATTGATTTAAATTAACATTCTTCGGGGATTGGTCTGAAATAATAGGCATAAATGCATGTGCATAAATAAAACTCATCAGTATCATTGCCATACTGAGACACAAACGATAAAAAAAACGTAAAGTGTTCATAATGAAAAAATCCTTTCTTGAATTCAAAAATTAATTGGTGTAAACTACATGATTTTGTGTGGGTATTCAAGAAAAAAATTAATCAGGAGACAAAATGGCGCTAAAAAAACTGGCATTAATACGCAGTGGATATTCCCCTTTTGGTGGAATTGAAATGCATGCGTTAAGCCTTATGAATAAATTATTAGATTATAATGTGCAGATTGATTTACTCACAAGGCCGCATCAAAACTGGCCAATCAATCATCCCAAATTAAATATTGTTGCCTTAGGTGTCAATAAAGGCAATCGCTTGTTTCAATCATGGATTTTCAACAGATCGGTCAGGCAATACTTGAAAGAACAATCGTTTCATTGTGTATTTTCGATGGATCAGGTGGATACCTGTACCCATATCCATGCAGGCGGTGGGAGTCATAAAGTTTTTTTGAAAATCAAAAATCAAAGCAGTCCGGTAATGGCGCGGTTGTTTCGAAAATTCAGTTTGTTTCATAACTATATATTGAAGTTAGAAAAAAAAGCCTTTACAGGGGAGATGTTGCAAAAAATCCGATGTTGTTCTGAAATGGTCAGGCAGGATATTTCTAATCATTATCAAGTCCCAGAAAATAAAATGATTGTCGTTCATAATGGCATTGATTGGTCGGGCATCGGTTCATTTTTTGAAAGTCGGCTCAGTTTGAAAGAAGATTTACAAAAAAAACATGCCTTGAATCCAAACTGGAAGATGCTTCTTTTCCTTGGAAGCGGTTTTATGCGCAAAGGGCTTGATATTGCGATCAAAGGTTTAAAACATATGGATGATGACTTTCACTTGCTTGTCATTGGAAAAGGGGCTCCAAAGCCTTTTATGCAGATAGCAAAAAAGATTGGTGTTGAAAACAGGGTTCACATACTCGGTCCTCAAGAAAAAGGATGGAAATATGCTGCGCTTTGTAAAGGATTTGTTTTACCCTCTCGCTATGAACCCTTTGGACGTGCTGCTGCTGAGGCACAAGCTATGGGAATACCTGCTTTAGTCAGTAACCGAACCGGATATGCAGAATTGATTCAGCCTAAAAAAAATGGCATTGTTATGAATTTTCCAGAATCAGACAATGAAATACATAATTCCTTTAAAAATTTTGCGCATTTAATGAACAATCCTGTTCTTTCTTCAGAAGATATTCGGAATCATATTGAACATTTAGATGATGAAGCTGTTATTAAGACTCTGATTCGTGATTTTTTGTCTTTACACCCATAAACATGAAAGAGGATATTTATGGATTCTGCCATTCAAACGATTTCATTAAGCAATTTAGCCATTGCCTTGCTGCCAGCGTTTATTGTAATTGGAATACTGTATAAATGGTCAATGGATTATCGTCACGCAATCTATGCTTTTTTGAGAATGATTACCCAATTGTTGATCATTGGACATGTGTTGGTTTTTATATTTAATGTGAAAAATGCCTGGCTTATTCTTTGTATCCTGACAGCAATGATCATTGTTTCGAGCTGGATTTCATTAAATACAATCAAGGAAAATCGAAAAAAACTTATTTTCAGGGCATTCATTTCAATACTGATAGGTGGTGGATTGGTATTATTTTTGATTATCAAACTGGTGCTTCAGTTAACGCCCTGGTATACGCCTCAATATATAATTCCATTGGCAGGTATGATATTTGCCAATTCAATGAATAGTATCAGTCTGGCAGCAGAGCGACTTCAATCTGAGTTGGGCCAAGGTAAACCTTTCAGTGAGGCACGAGGGATCGCTTTTCGTGCATCATTAATTCCAATCACCAATGCATTGTTTGCAGTAGGGCTGGTATCACTTCCTGGAATGATGACAGGGCAGATTTTATCGGGGATATCACCATTTATTGCTGTCAGATATCAAATTATGGTGATGTGTATGATTTATGGATCAGCGGGGATTTCATCGGCATACTTTTTATCAGTTGCTGACAAAGCATTCAAATTGTGATATGTAATAATCCAATCTGGTATAATCCATGCATAACCCATGACTAAAGCAAAACATACTTAGGAAAACTCGAAAAATAAGTTCCCCATTTACTTATGTGCCAGCCCGCTGTAGGGGCGAACCTTGTGTTCGCCCTCGAACTAATAACGCTTTCGTTCCTATGTACGATGGGCGAACACAAGGTTCGCCCCTACATTGGGCTGGCAAATAAGAAAATGAGGAACTTATTTTTCGAGTATTCCTTATACAAGGAGAATCCAATGACTGAAAATGATGATCAGTATCTTTTTCAAGATGATGATGACTACATGTTTGGTGATGAGCTCGAAGATAATGAACCCGAGACTGATGAGGTATCGAAATCTTCAGATTCTTCCTGGAAAATTATGATTGTTGATGATGAAGCGGATGTTCATCGTATGACCGAGAGAATTCTTGAAGATATTACCTTTGATGGTATTGGCTTTACCTATTTAAACGCTTATTCTGGAAAAGAGGCCAAAGAGTTGATTAAAGAGCATCCTGATACCGCTCTGATTCTCCTGGATGTTGTCATGCGCACTGAAAATGACGGCCTTAAAGTGGTGGAATTCATCCGAAATGACATTCAAAATACATTTGTTCGCATTATTTTAAGAACCGGACAACCGGGTCAAGCGCCCGAACGAAAAGTTATTACTGACTATGATATTCATGATTACAAATTGAAGTCAATGCTTACAGATCAGGCATTATATACAGCTGTCATTTCAGCCCTGCGTACATACAGAGATTTAAGGATTATTGAAAAAAAACACAATGAGCTCGAACAAGCCCTCGTAGATGCTGAGGCTGCTGAAAAAGCACGATATCAAATATTGGCCAATATCAATCATGAAATAAAAACGCCCCTTCAAGGAATATTAGGGTTTACTGAAATTCTGATGATTTCGGAATCAAATAATGATAATCGAGAATACTTAAGTCATATCAAGCATTCTGCTGAAGGATTACATAAGGTTTTAAGCAATGTCCTTGAATTAACTGAACTGGTGGGAGGGGCATGGGAACTGAATGATGCCAAAATCTTATTTTATGATTATTTAGAACAGATAATGGATACAATTCAAACGCAAGCGGAATGGAAATCAATTATGGTGGCCTATGACGTTGATAAGCGCATACCGCAATCCATTGTAATTGATCCAAAGCGGCTGAGGCAAATTTTGATGAATCTGTTAATTAACGCGGTACGTTATACTGATGATGGTACTGTTTCATTAACTGTTGCGTTAAAACAGGATCAAAACCTTTATTTTACTATAAAAGATACAGGCTCAGGAATTCCTAAAGAAAATCAGCCTCAAATTTTTGATCCATTCATGCTGGGTGAAAATTTTTTAAGCAAAAAACACGCGGGTGTTGGAGTTGGGCTGTCCATTTGTAAAAATATTGTTCAAAAAATGAATGGCACGATCTGGTTTGAAAGCGAGCCCAATGAAGGAAGCACATTTTATTTTACAGTCCCATTTAAAACCGAACATTGAATAAATATTCACTCTGATACAACGCATCGAAATCCAATAATATTTGATGAATACTCCTGATCATACAAATATCTTTGATAAAGGGATGGAGGGGTATTGTTAATCCAGGAACCGCCTTTTGCAATGTAATATAATCTGTTCGACAATGCCTTTTTGGAACGTGTCCATTCCAAAACATTGCCCAGGGCATCAACAATGCCATATTTATTTTCCCATTCACGATATAGATCAACCGGCGTTGTGTCTGCATTTGCAGTTGATTCAATATTGCATCTGTCTTTATGCCATGTATTCCCCCAGGGGTATATTAATCCTTTGTGCGTTCGTGTTCCAGCTTCCCATTCAATTTCAGTTGGAATACGTTTTTTTATCCATTTGGAAAACGCGAGGGCATCTTCAACACTTACCTGAACAACTGGATGGTTCCTCTTATTATTGAGGTCGCTGTTTAAACCAAGCGGCCGATGCCAGCACGCGCCAGGCTCTTTTTTACATGATAAGGCCGAGTTAAGTACAACTGAAGTTTTACCTGTATTGGGGTTAATTTTTTTGATGAATCGTCCGGTGTATACAATGCCATAGCCCAATCGTTCAGCAGTTGTTACATAACCAGTTTTATTAATAAATACACCAAAAAGCAAATTTGTTACCGGAAACTTTCCCATATAATATTCAGGCAGGATCACTTTTTTTTGTAAAATTTCATGACGTTCAGGCTGTTGGCTTCCAATAATATATTTACCCTCATTTATTAATAAATACTGATTATAAAAGCGTTCCATTGTACCAAGAAAGCCATCAAGTCTCTCATCCAGTAATATTTTTTCTTTTAAGATACCATCATTCGTGTAATGAGCACTTTTGTCAAATTCCATTGCCTCCACTGGTAAACCGGTTTCAATAATTTCTACAAACTCGTCATCCTCGACAATTTCTTCTTCAACGTCCTCCGCCTCCTCCTCTGCATCTTCAACTTCCTCTTCTTCAACTTCTTCAACTTCTTCCTCAACAATTTCTGTTTCTTCATCTTCAACAACTTCCTCTTCAATGTCCTCTTCAGTAAGTTCCTCTTCCTCAGGTTCCTCTTCCTCAGGTTCCTCTTCATCAACCTCCTCAATAATTTCTTCAATTACTTCATATTCATCATCTTCTGATTCTTCCTCTGCATCTTCTTCGGTAGTTTCTTCCGCCGCATCCAGGTCTTCAGCGCTTTCCTCCGCTTCTTTTGAATATTTTTCCATCACACTGGTTAAGGTTTCATCCAGCCGGTTAAGGAAATGTTCGTTTTCATTTTTACGAAGTTCTGAATCAATGGATTGATCTTGTAGAGCATGTTCGATCACTTGAAGTATATCAAATAGTTGTTCAATATTGAGCACACGATCTTTACCTGTTCCTGTGGCAAATTTTGCAAAAATGGTGTCTTTGGCTTCGTTTGAAATATCAAAAATATTTTCATCTCCGATAATGATACCATCAGGATTAAGACCACTGCGATACAATCGTTGGAAGTCACTGTTGACACTGCTTTTTAAGCTATGAAAATTTTTTCGTTTATAAGCAATTTCTTTAGGCGTGTTCACATGCCATATTTCTTGAATTATTGCATCTGTATCGATTGGTTTCGGGGCCTGGTCACCCTGATTTTCATTTGACGTTTGAGTGTATGACCGGAAAATAAAATTGACTAATTTCTGCTTGACTGAGTTTTCGGCATATAACAAATTATCGAGTGCATTTTGGATTCTATCTTGAGGGATAAATATTGACATATGCAGTTTCTCTCCTTATATCCATAAAAAATATATGAGTTAGCTTGTTTTTTATTATTTTTCATGATATGTTTTATATTCATATATAAAAAAAAAAGCAAGCATCATGTAAAAACTTAGGAAAACTCGAAAAATAAGTTCCCCATTTACTTATGTGCCAGCCCGATGTAGGGGCGAACCTTGTGTTCGCCCTCGAACTAATAACGCTTTCGTTCCTATGTACGATGGGCGAACATAAGGTTCGCCCCTACATCGGGCTGGCACATAAGTAAATGAGGAATTTATTTTTCGAGCATTCCTTAAATGAAACAAATATAGGCTTTTATAATTAAAACGAACATACAAAAGGAATGATGATTATGG
>Ga0272440_1000926_pt1 | contig 24453 bp, 11 predicted proteins | sample SSMMMBAug17_FD_192440 | JGI IMG/M metagenome (GOLD analysis project Ga0272440, IMG submission 192440) | Marine sediment archaeal communities from Little Sippewissett salt marsh, Falmouth, MA, United States - SSM-MMB-Aug17 | ecosystem: Environmental > Aquatic > Marine > Wetlands > Sediment ...
TCTGGCTTTAATGAAATCTGTATCTATAAAAATAAAGATCATAATCAACCGCCTGCCCCTGTTCATTTAATAGCCCCAATTAATCTGGATGATCCGCAAAATGTAGATTCAGATGAAACAGAATTCACAGATGTCATTTTGCAATGGGAAGATAGCAGAGATCCGGATTTCGACCCATTTACTTACACTGTCTATCTTTCAAAAAATCGTTCATTTGATGAATCAGCAACAATTATCAAAGAACACCTTATTGAAACCATTTGTCTGGTCAAACTACCGGATAATTGGGATGACAGCGATGTATACTGGAAAGTCATTGCTATTGATAACTATGGCGCACAATCAGAATCAGAAGTATCTCGTTTTCATACAGATAATCAGGAGAATGTATTATCTGTTATGTTCGTGCATGTTTATGATCGCCATACCAATCGCCCCATTCCCAATGTATTGGTTCGATTTGAATCAAAAGATAATAAAATTGACTTGATCATGAATCACCAGGGACATTATATTGAAAGACTTCAGCCGGGGGCTTATGATATCAACATTTTTGGTGATCATTACACATTTCAACCCGCTAAAATTATTATTGATGATCAGCCAGAAATTTCATTATCGTTTGCGTTAACATCCACCATTCAAACCGGAGATATTAATCGAAATGGCAAGCAGGATATTGGGGATGCGATCCTATGTTTGCAAGTGATTAGTGGTGTAAATGAAAATTTCTATTATTATGATCCAGGGGCTTTAACCGGTGATGTGGTTGAATTGCGTGATGCGATTTTTATTTTGCAGATGTTGTCAGAAATTGAACAATAAGTGCCAGTGGGATTTAGAGGGTCGCACCAAGTTAACTATTGAATATTGAAATATAAATACCTCAAAAGCACCTCTATAAAGCTCTTTTTGGGGGCAAAAAAAGGATTTTTACATGAACCCTGATAATCAACCCAGGATTGAAAATATTTTACTTCAACAAATTGACCCCAATTACTTTCCAAACCAATTTGCTAAAGAACGAATTGAATCCATTTGCATTGAAAATGCATAATATATGGGGCGTAACGAATCATTTACTTATCAGTTGAATCCCTGGTTAAACACAATTATAAGTAATTGGGGTCAGAGTAAAATTAATAAGCTATAATCTCAAGCTTAATGTATACAAACATAAGCTTAATTTTACTCTGACCCCAATTACTTCGTGAAAATTTATCAATACTTGACTTCAATTAAGAACAATCCATGAGGCGGCGCAGTGGGACCTGCAAAATGGCGATCCCTGGATTCAAGAATTTGTGGAATGGTATCGAATGACATTCGTTTTTTGCCAATTTCAACCAGTGTGCCAACAATATTTCTCACCATAAATCGCAAAAAGCCATCTGCTTCAATTTCATAAATGATATATTGATTGTCATTTAAGGTGATATTTGATCGTAAAATAGTACGAACAGATGTGGATCGCGGACTTCCAGCCCCCTCAAAGGATTTAAAATCGTGGGTGCCTTCAAACAGTGTGCAGGCGTTCTTCATATCTGATATATTCAATTTGTATGGAATGTACCAGCAATACTGATTAAATAGCGCCATTTTTTGGGGACGCTGTCCAATATAGTAACGATACATCTTTGATTTGACATCATATCGGGAATGAAAATTGCTGGAAACTTCCATGCAAGAATGAATCGCAATATCATTTGGCAGCAGACCATTTAAACCTTTCATAAATTGGGTGGCGTCTAAACGTGTATGACATTTAAAATTTGCCACCTGCTGCCAGGCATGAACACCGGCATCTGTTCTTCCAGAACCAATAAGCGAGATTTGTTGGCCTGTCATTTTTGAAATGGCAGATTCAATTGTTCCTTGAATGCTTGAGCCATTTTTTTGACGTTGCCAGCCACAATAGTTTGTTCCATCATATTCGATTATCAATTTTATATTTTTATAGCGCACGTTCAATGTTTTCTCCACATTATGAATATGTTGCAACACACACCTGATTGCGGCCCATTTTTTTGGCTTCGTAAAGCGCATCATCAGCTAAAGTGATCATTCTGGCAATATCCGGTCCATGTTCTTCCAATGCAGCCACTCCTAAAGAAGCGGTTATACAAAGAAAAGTATCTTGATACCCCACTTTCAGGTTTTCTTGAATGCCCTGACAAATAAACTTTGCACGTTCCGCTGTTGTTTCAAGGCTTGTCTCTGGAAGAATCAGCATAAATTCTTCTCCGCCATAGCGACAGGCGATATCTTCTTTACGCACCATTTTTTTGATATAACCGCCCAACTCTCGAAGTACGTCATCACCAATCTTGTGTCCATATTGATCATTGAAAAACTTAAAATGATCAATGTCCAACATAATAACGCCAAGATTCTTATTTCTGCGTTTGCAGCGCGTACTTTCCCGCTCAAGACTTTTTTCAAGATAACGCCGATTAAACAATTTTGTCAATGGATCAATAATTGATTCCATTTTTAATTTTTTCTGCAATTTCAAATTGGCTAAAGACAGCGCATATTGTTCGGCCATTCGCACAGCAATTTCTTCGCGGGTCTCAAACAGTCTCTCAATCTTATTTTCTTCATGCAGGTTTGTTTCACATCTGAATTGTAAATGAAATATTCCAATGGATTTATCCTGGGCCAATAATGGAATGCATATCGCATTGTTTGAATGTTTTGCTTTGAATGAACAACAAAGATTGGAAATATCCTTGCTGGCGATTCTTTTTTTCTGTCCTGTTTCAAAACATTTACATTCAGATAAATAAGACATGCCTGTTTTCTGATCAAGATTCCAGGCAACAATAAGTTCTGGATCTTCTGAGGATTCGCGGACAATCGCTACAAAGCCTGAATCTTTGGGAAACAAGGATTCACATGTCTTTTGTATGACTTCATGGGTGTCAGATTCCTGACGGCATTCATTGAGCATATCGCTCATTTTATTCAGTATTGTCAACTCATTGGCGCGTGCTTTTAAGGCATCAATTGCCTGAGATAGTTTCAATGTTCGTTCCTGAACCCGATCTTCCAACTGATTGTAAAATTTTGCATTTTCTATAGAAATCGCCGCTTGAGACGCGATCATTTTTAATGTTTGAACATGCTTTTCTGTAAAGGCTCCTGGAATTTGATTATTTTCCAAATATAGGAGGCCTGTCAACCTTCCATGATGTAAGATTGGCATACACATCAATGACTGAAGTTTTTGTGTCCGAATGACAGGATCACTGGTAAAATCGCCTTCGTTCGCAGCATCTTTCAAACGTGTGTCTTTATGAGTTCGTCTGACATAATTGATTAATTGAATGGGTAAGTTGGATTTGGATTCCACAGAAATAGATTCTAAATGAACGTTTTCCTGTTCTATATCAGCAATTTCAGCTTCAACAAACATTCTGCCATTGTTAATCAATAATAAACATCCACGTGTTGCGCCTGCATTTTCAATAACAATGGTCATCAATTTTTCAAGGAGTCTTGAATAGACAATTTCTTCTGAAATGCTTGTGGATGCTTTCATGATTGACAGAAGGTCTATTTCCTGGTGCGCATGCTGAAAGCTTTTATTCTCTGGTTTCCACAGATGCCAGGAAGGGGCCTGCTCAATGAGTTTTAAATAATCTTTGATATATGGATATTCTCCAATCAAGTGATCTGTTTTTGCTTTCATTCCTAAACGTTGATACGCATTAAAGGCATCCAATAAATAAAAAATAGCATGTTTTTGTTTCTTATGATTTAAAAAAAATCGTGCTGCCAGTTCATTGGCAAGGGCTTCATCACAAAGAAACTGATGTTCTACTGCAAGGTCAATGGCCTTATCATATTGATTCATTGCTTCAGTAAAATTATTTTGAACGCGGCATATTTCTGCCCCAATGAGATGATAGCGATGTAAATGATTCATTGGCGCATGTTTGGCCCAATTCTTAATTTTCTTTTGATTGTTCAATGCGCGCTTCATGTGCTTTCGCTGTTCTATTCTATTGGATGTTTCATAGATGGCAAGGCGTATCAAGGCATCGTAATAATAATAACAGGGAATGACAAATGTTGAAATCAGACTTCCCAGATAGCTTTCTGCGTTCTCCATATGTTTAAGCGCTTCATCATTACGATAAAAGAAATAATTGATAAAACCTTTTGAATAGAGAATCATTGCTGTTATTGTTCCATCTTTGCTTTCAATATGTTTTGACAGTCCGGTTTCTTCCTGATAGTGTTCCCCTGAAAGAATCCATGGGCTTTTGTTTGATGTTGACAGATTTATTAATAATTGTTGCAAAAGATTTTTATAATATTGGGCTGTCAGGTGTTTAAGGGTGGGCGTTTTCTTTATAAACATCCTTATTTTGTTATCAATTGTCATTAAATCAATACCTGCCAGAAATGAATATACCCCATAAACATAGCGAGAATACATAGAAAATTCAATATCACCTGATGCGACCCCTTGCATGCAGCCTTCCTCCAATAAAGGAAGTGTATTTCTTAAATGCTCTTTCCAATGAAGAATAAAAGAGCCCACACGAAATAAGGTTTTGGCACAATACTCTTTTGTTTGAAATTTTTTCAATACCGACATTGCCATGCGGCCATATTGATACCCATTTTCAGGATCATTGAGCATACCGCATAGAATCATCCCATAAGCAGCATACGTTGCAGATGATGCCGGTGTATTGCCATATTTGGTATATAATCGAATTTGTTCACTGATAATCACTGGCAATAATTCTGGTGCCGAGAAATAAAAGGCGGTGCCTACATATGTTAATATGCGCGTAATTACAAGTTTTTTAGGGTCTGTCATTTCGGGTAAATCAATCAAATTATTGATACGCTTGCCAGATATTCCGACATATATGCGTAAAATAGCGATAAGTGCAGAGAATTTACTGGCATGCTTTGGAATAGATACACCCAACATGGCCAGAACTTTTTGACCAATTTCAATGGCTTCAATTTTTTTATCTTGCATTTTACAGGCTTGCAGTCGGATTTCGTACACTTTGACCTGATCCATCAATTGATTGGAATGTTTCAATACTTCTTCGGAAAGCCGAAGCATTTCATCAAAATTACCTTTCAAAAATGCAGTTTCAGATGCTTCAACATATAAAGAACAGGTTAACGCATACAGATCGTTCCAGCTATCTTCAACAAGCTGGCTGATCCCCACGATAAAATAAATAAAGGCCGCATCATATGCTGTTGATGATTTTGCACGAAGACCCGCTTCAAGGTTCAGTTGCGCCAGTTGCGTTTTTTCTTCAGGTTGCTTACATGTTTCAATATTGATGTTTAAATGATTGACAATATCGAAAATGCGAACCTTTCTTTGACTGTCAGCGCTGGTTTCTAAAATGTATTGACCAATTTTTTTGTGATATCGCTGGCGGTCTATTTCAGGCATCAGGCTGTAAGCTGCTTTACGTACACGATCATACACAAAGCGATACGCAGTAAGGGCACATGAATCATAGTCTGTCAAAGGTTGTTTCGTATTTACAATAATTCCTTCATCAATTGCTTCGGTAATGCATTGATCAATATCAATGTTTTCTTCAGAAAATATGTTAACGATGAAAACGTGTGAAAAGGAAGCGCCAATACAGGCTGCTACATGGATAAAATGCCGGGTATTTTTTGAAAGTCGATTTATTTTTTCACCTGTCAATTGTGCAATATTGTCGGTTGCCTCAGTCTGTTGTATTTTTTTGATATCCCATTTCCATCCTTCTGATGTTAAATGAATTAACTTCTTTTCAAAAATTGCGGTAATAAATTCGTTTATAAAAAAAGGATTTCCCCGGGTTTTATCCAGAACAGTATCTGCCAATTGTTTTGAATATGATGGGCTGCAATGAAATGTATCAATGATCAACTGTTTGATATGCATGTGGGATAATGGATTCAGGGAAATCGTTGTCACAGGCACGTTTTCTGCTTTTATCTGGTCAATTGTTTGAAAAAGCATGTGATCATCAGGTATTTTTCCAGGACGATAGGCGCCAATAAAAAGAAGTACGCTGTCTTTGTTGGTTAGAATTAATTGAATAAGATTTAATGAAGCCTGATCAATCCATTGAAAATCATCAATAAAGATAATCAGGGGATAGTCAAATTCTGAAAAAGTCATGATAAACTTATGAAATACATATTCAAAGCGGATTTGAAGTTCTTTTGGAGAGAGCTTATCTATGGCAGGTTGCTTGCCAATAATCCATTCTATCTCTGGAATAACATTGATAATTAATTGACCATTTTCACCCAGTGCAGATTTTAGTTTTTGCTGCCATTGCATTAAGTGGGATTCATCCATTTTTAATAAATGCCTGACCAGTTCTGAAAAAGCGGACACCAAAGCCGAATAGGGGGTATTACGAGAAAAACGATCATTCTTACCTGAAATGAATACGATCTGTATACTGGGTTCACTTTTCTGGATGACTTCCTTAAAATGTTCAACCAATGCTGTTTTTCCCATTCCAATATCGCCTTTAATAATTATCATTTCAGAAAGACTTGATTCATTCTCATCTCTGTCATATCGTTTTTCAGAACGACAGTTAAAAATGCGTTTATAGGTAGAAATCAGTTTAGAGCATTCCTGGTCTCTGGCATACAATTTTTTAGGTAATTGAAATTGTCGGGGAATATCTTGTTGACCGACAGTAAAGTCAGGAATTTTTCCAGTTTTTTGAAGTTGAGATAAACAGTTTTCAAGGTCCGCTTTAATTCCATTGATGTTTTGATAACGATCCTCTGGATTTTTAGCAATCAATTTCATGACAATATTGGATACAGACTTTGGAATATCCAGGTTGAGGTCATGGGGCGTCAAAGGAGATTTCGCTAAATGACAATGGATCAATCTTAAAGGATCTTTGGTCACAAATGGCAAACGACCGGTAATCATTTCATATAAGCTGACCCCAAAGGCATAATAATCCGAACGATAGTCCACAGATCGATCCATGCGACCGGTTTGTTCTGGGGCAATATAAGTAAGGGTGCCTTTAATTTTGTCTGAATTTTGCGATGGAAATTTTGATGCAAAGGCAAAATCAATAATTTTGATGATGTTTAATTCTTTATTGACTAAAATATTCCCTGGATTCACATCTTTATGAACAATGGATTTTTCATGAATTTTTCCAAGAATGGTACACAAAGAAATGGCAATTTGAAGGGTATATTCCAGGGACAATTGTTTGTTGACGATCATCTGATCCAGAGAAATCGCATCGACATACTCCATGACAATGATCAAACTTTTGTTCATTTGCTGTAAGGAATACATCTTGATGATGCCTTCATCATCGAACATGCTTGCAATTTTATACTCATGCCGAAGTTTATCTCTCATTTCATTTGATGGAAATTCTTGGTTCAACGTTTTGACAACAACAGGTGCATTATCGGATATTTTTTGGCATTTAAAAATTTTTGTGCCATTACTTTCATAAAGGCATGAAATCGTTTTTAAACCAGGAAATGAATTCATAATGGCTTGATCCTGAAATATTAAATTTTTTATTGAGGTGTGCAATAAACATACCTTAGGAATACTGAGTTTTTTGCTTTGGTTTTGGTGATCAATATATTCAACCTCGTTCCCGATTTTGTTTTTTATGATCCTTCATTGTTTTTTATTTTATTTTAATGAATTATATCTGATAATACAACATTAAAAGGTTTTGATCAAGCTGAAAGATTTTTGACAAAATGTATCAGAAAAGATATTCAATATAACGATAAGGAGAAAACAAATGAACTTTCCATCATTGACTTGCTTTTGCATTTTCAGATTTTTTTTGGCAAGAAAAAAATGTGCAAGCAATGGAATGTCTGCTTTTCTTTGGGCAAGGGCTGGAAGTTTTACTGTAATAACATTCGGACGATAATATAGGTCTATAAGTTTTGGTATTTTTCAATAACCGATAATATACATACGTCCGAGGACGAGTGTAGGGGCAAACCTTGTGTTTGCCCTCGAACAAAAACCGAGATCAAACCTATGGTCGTAATTAAGCGCATTCGTTTCGGACATAGGCGCCTTTCCGGTTTTTTGTCGAAGGGCAAACACAAGGTTTGCCCCTCTAAGTGATATGTATGCGTCCAGCTGTCTTTATTTGAAGATTGGTTTTCGTTTTTCAAGAAAAGCTGCCATTGCTTCCTGAAGATCATCTGAAGGCAAAATTGCAGCATTTTTTTGAGAAACATACGCAAGGCCAGCATACACACCATTATCTCGACTAAATTGAACAACTTCCTTTATATTTTGGACTGTTTGAGGTGAATTTTCAGCAATTTCAGTTGCCAATGTTTGGGCCTTGTCCAATAATGCGGTTTCACCATCACAAATATGTGTGATGAAACCCATCTCGCGTGCTTCTTCTGCAGAAAAGTTCCTTCCTGTCAGCACCAACTCATTAAAATGACCATATCCAATAATGTAAGGCAGTCGTTGAAGTGTTCCTAAATCAGCAACAATAGCGATTTTGGTTTCTCTGATGGAAAAGGTGGTGTTCTTTTCAGCAATGCGAATATCACAGGCTGACAATAAATCGATTCCTGCACCAATACACATACCATGCGCAGCCGCAATGACAGGTTTTCGACATTGTTCAACAGCATTCATGCTATCCTGAAGATCAATAATCGCGTTTCTAAAAGATTCTTTGTTGCTCATTGCTTTGCCAAAAATATCGGCAGCAGCCATAAGATCCAGGCCTGTCGTGAAATGTTTGCCATTGGCTTTGATGACAACAACCCGAATATCTGAATCATCAGACATTGATCTAAATGTATCTCGAATCTCTCGAAAAAAATCAGGTGTGATGGCATTGCCTTTTTCTGGTCTATTAAAAGTTAACCAGGCAATGTGATTTTTTTTTTCAATAACTATATATGAAGACATATGATCTCCTATTTTTCTGTAATCGTTTCATCGATTTGATGTCCAAAATGGCGACCGGTAGTTTCAACCATTCCTAAAACTGTATCCCCTGATTTGAGTTTGACAACAGACACTGCTTTTCCATCGTTATCTACTAACCGAATGGTTTCTGCATTTTGAAGAATCGTGTTGACTTTACCATTGGGACCGGTTCCTTCAATTAATAGCAAAGGGCGCTGTTCAATTTTTAACCGCCCGACTGTTAAGGCTTTGGCATTTCCATTGGAATCCACCCCAAGAACTTCATCACCTGCTTCCAGCTCAGACAAATAGCGTGTTCGTCCGCCTGGAATTTTTATATAAGCATGAACCGGACCAGCATTTACGCGAAAGGGTCTTGGCGATACGTATGGGTTTTCAATGCTTTCAGAATGTATTAAAAACATGGCCCGGCTGCTGTTACCAATTAAACAGCCTTCACCCTCATTCATAAGTGAACATGTATCAACACATACACGATCCCCCATGCCAAGGGGTTTGATGGAATCAATGGTAAATGTTGCCAATTCGATTCTTTCAGAATCTGATTTCAGTGCTTTGATTATTTCACGTGCTTCTGCTGGATTATTTTGCGTAACAATGACACCATCAACACCTTTTTCCAATATTCCCAAAGCAGTTCGGGCATCGTCAAGGTTATCGCATTCAACATATATATTATTCGTTTGGGCCACCAGATTCTCCAAAGGAATGATTGTCCAATCAGAGGTTTTTACAATCACTTTCTTGTTTCGCGTTAATGCCACAATGGACTCTTCATCATCCTGAGAATGAACTTCAACATAGACAATATCAGTATCCCATTTAATATCCCCATCCTCAGATACAGTTTGTATAAGTCCCAATTCCTTAACTTTATCACTTGTCCCCTGTGGAACGATAACCGCATCTACACCTGCTTCAAGGGCATCTGTGATCATTTCTTTATTCCAGGGAATTGCTTTTAACCAGATTTGTTTTTTTGTTTGCATAATATTTACTCTCTTAAAGTTGCAATTAATTCGTTATTAAAACAATGCATCGGGCGCATTCCCAAAAAGTCGGACTTTTTGGGAATGCGCCCCAATGCATCAGTAATTACAATAAATGGATCATAATTGCAAGGATTAATGCGTATCTTAGGAATGATCGAAAAATAAGTTCCTCATTTACTTAATTTGCATTCCTAAGAAAAAAATGCCCCCTTCTTTTGAATGCGCCCTAGAAAAGGTCGTTTAGAGGGAAGAATCAGATGCGACTCAATTTCGCTTTTAATAAAGCCAATTCTTTCAATGCTTTTTCAGCACGTTTTTCAGCTTGTAAAGCTTTCATTGCTTCAGTTTCAGCACGTTGAAACTCGTTTTCTGCCCGTTGTAATGCCAATCGTGCCTTTTCTTCGCCAGAATGAAGTATTGTACCATTCTGATCATACCATAACAGCCATTCTGTATCCATTCTTTGATAGATGGCATTATGAACCTTCAAGCCCAAATTCAAACCAGAAAGCCATACACCCTGTGTTTGAATTTGTTTCCAGGGATAGGCGACATATTTGCCATTTTGCAATTGATAGGCATGAAGGCTTGTTTTAAATATATGGTGCTCAGGATCAAAAATAACATAGTATTGAATTTCCATCTCTTCATATCGCTGATACTTTGAACCGCGTTCATTACCAACTTTGTTGGAAACAACTTCAACGACCAGTTCTGGAGCTTTACCAAATACGCCAATCATGTAGCATCTGTTTTTCTTTTTCCAAATATCTTTTGCAGGCCTGACATCCATGCTGAGAAACATATCTGGAACAATAGGGATTCTGGAAGGTTCCTTGTAGATACCAACATTGGCACAAGCCAAAAAGGGTCTTTTTACTTTCCAGCTTGCATAAAGTGTATCTGTCAAAAGTTTTTGCTGTCTTTCTGAAAATAGATTATCCACAGGTTCATCATCCTCTGTAACAAGACTCTCATAATCAAATTCTTCATCAAAGTCTGAAAAAAAAACAAACTGGGCTTGATCTTCATATGCTTTAGGCATTTCTCCCTTGTATTCAGTTTTTGTTTCATATTTGAATTGAGATGCATGCATTGGTTGTTCCTTTTTGATACTTGATTTCATTCTTTAACTTCTTTGTTTTTACTTACAGTCTATTAATTCTGTTGTCAATGCGTTTTTATTGGGAATACACCCCACGTTTACCGAATATATCTTTCAATGAGATAATTTTATCAAAATATCCTATATTGGTCAGTGCTTTATCTGCACCATTTGCAGTAATTAAAACTTTATGAATTGTCTTTTTCTGTTTGTTTGGGAAAAAATTTAGTTTTGTTTCAAATTCATCAATAATTTTTGTCGTAACTTTTGATTGAAGATACTTGATTTCGCAAATAGTGTATATTTTATCATCCCGATCATAAATCAGATCAATTTGGAACCCTGGTTCTTTACTATTTGTCGCTTTGCTAAAAAATGCACCATACCTGTAGTTTACTGATTCAAATCCTAAAATTCCAGCAAATAACTGATGATTTTTTCGTGCCATTCTTTCAAAGGAATAGCCTGCCCATTTATAATGGGAGTCAGTTTTGATTGCCTGAGTTGGATTTATATTATAGACACCATCCTCAATCATCAATTCTATTGGCTTTATAAATTTAAAATAGAACTGAAGATACGAGTCGCTTATACAATATCTTGCCAACAGACTATTTTTTGAGAGATTAAAAGGTGTATATTTTTGAATCAGGCCGCATAGTTCTAAATCTGATAACAATGTACTTAAAGTGCCGCCTGATTTTAATTTGAGATGCTTAAGAATTTGATTTCTATTGCTAAAACTTCTATTACCTAGGAACTCAACGATTTTTTGATAGTTTTTATTTTTCGCCATACTACTTGTAAAAATTCTATTATATTCATGAGAGAAAAAACTTCCTGAAGTAAATGAATTTTTGCATAAACCCAAAAATACAGAACTTTCTTTATTGATCCATTTTAAGTATTCAGGTACACCACCAACAGTCAAGTAAGCATCCATAACTTCTCGTTCAGAACGATTTTTTAAAAATTGTCGGGTTTCTGAAAGGCTGAATTCGTTTAGCAAGATTTCATGGGATGAACGATTGTACAGCGCTTTTGAATGTAGCACCTGATTTATCATAAATGATGGTGAAGAACCACAAAAAATAACGATTAGTTTTTGATTATTACGAAAATAATTATCCCAGAAATATTTAAACTCAGAGATAAACCTGTCTTTATAATCCGCTAACCATTGAATCTCTTCAAAGTATAAGGTCCAGATTCCCTGCTTGACAATATCTGTCAATATTTTGAAAAATTCTGTCCATTGCGAAATCTTTACTTTTGAATAAACAGGATTCTCACAGTATTCTGATAATTGCCACATCACATGTTTCATCTGCTCATTTTGAGATAGCCCCTCTAATCCTTCAAACTTCAGAATTTTACGTTTCCTGAAAGCCTGTTCTAGTAACTCTGTTTTACCAATTCTTCGTCTGCCATACATTATGATTATGGAGGCTTCATTTTCTTCATTTATTTTTGAAAGTTTTTTTAATTCATATTCACGACCTGTAAAGTTTCTATTTTTATTTATTTTTTTTGTTTTCATTTTTTTGACCCCCTTTTACATTTTCAGCCAATTAAAGTATAAATTTACTCTATTTGGCTGAATACAATATCATTCTTTAAGCCAAATACGCAATAATAATATCCTGATTGGCTCAATAATGTCAAATATTATTGAGCCAACATTATCTTCAGACAAAAATTTATTGTGTTTTATTATATTGTTTGTTAATTGAGTTAGGAATGCACGAAAAATAAGTTCCCCATTTTCTTATTTGCCAGCCCGATGTAGGTGCGAACCTTGTGTTCGCCCGTTCGCCCTCGAACGAATAATCGGCCCTATTGCTTTCTGCGCAGATAATGGTGTTTAGGGACATTAACACATGAGAATGAAAATGAATAAAAAAGAAATTGACTGCTTATTTATCGGGCACAATGAAACTGACTTTTCCGAACTTGAAAAAACAATCAAGTCTATGGGAGTCAATTCTGGTGCCTACAGAGATTTAAACTTGAATTTTGTGCAGATACGAGGACAGCTTTACAGTATTACCGACATATACAACATGTTTTTTAAATTAGATGATAATTATCATAAATTCGGTTTGTTAAGACATGATGAAAGTCTACATACTGCAATCGCCTACCTGGGAACGTATTTGCACAAAAGAGGGTTTACTTTTGATTATATCAATTCATTTCAACATGATAAAGACAGGCTGATAGAAAAACTTCAATCAAATGATATTAAAAGTATTGCCATATTAACGCAATTATATGTGTCTGTTTTTCCAATTCTTGAAATTATTGCTTTGATTAAACAATATAACAGTCAGACAAAGATAATTGTGGGCGGCCCATTTATATCCACTCAAATAAGAAATGAAGACAGCGATACGATTGATTACTTATTCAAGTATATGGATGCGGATATTTACGTGTACAGCGCACAGGGTGAAGCGACATTCGTTAAGATTCTTGAAAATTTGAAAAATAATTCCTCCATAGCTGATGTTCCAAATATTTACTACAAATCTGGCAATCACTATGTCAATACGCCCATTGTTGTCGAAAATAATATATTAGCTGAAAATATGGTGGATTGGAACTTATTCAAGAATGATGTGAAATTTTTTGTTGATACCAGAACGGCCATTTCCTGCCCATTTTCATGTGCATTTTGCGGATTTCCAGAACATGCTGGTAAATATCAAACAATAGAGGTTGACCTGATTGAAAGAGAGTTGAATACTTTTGCAGAATTTGGTACTATAAAAAGTATTTCTTTCATTGATGATACGTTTAACGTCCCCCTGAAACGCTTTCACAGCATATTGAAAATGATTATCAAAAATCAATATGATTTTAAATGGAATTCGCATTTCAGATGCCAGTTTGCTGATGATGAAACTATTTCTATGATGAAAGAAAGCGGTTGTGAGGCTGTATTTCTTGGAATTGAGTCTGCAAATGACACCATACTGAACAATATGAATAAACGCGCTAAAATTAAAGATTATGAGCGTGGTATTACACTCTTGCACAAATATAATATTCTCACCCATGCTTCGTTTATTATTGGCTTTCCAGGGGAAACCAAAGAGACTGTTCAGGATAGCATTAATTTTATAGAACAGTATCAACCCACATTTTTCAAGGCACAGCAATGGTATTGCGAAAAAATTACGCCGATCTGGAAAGAAAGAAAAAAGTATGATATAAGGGGTTCTAATTTCGAGTGGGAACATCGCACAATGAATGCTTCGACAGCTTCTGATATTGTTGAAGACATATTTCTTTCTATCAAGAATTCTATTTCTCTTCCTGCTTATAATTTTGAAATGCTGGGCCTTTTAAAAATTTTACACAGGGGAATGGACTTAGATCTTTGTAAAATGTTTGTGACTGCATTTAACCAGGCTGTAAAGGAAAAATTGATTGATCCCAATGCAAAAAATGTCAGTAATGACGCTTTGAAAAGACTCGAAGATGCTTATTATGGCAAGGCGGAGCATTCTTTTACTAAAGCACCTGTTCCTGAAAATAAACTCGAAGCTGAATTTGATTTTTAATAAGGAACTCTCATGGCAGATAACCAAAAAACTGTTTTTTCTTTTTTTGATGTTCAAAGATCTGTTGAAGAAGAATCCTATTGGCGGGAAACCTTATCCGGTGATTTATCTGAAACAAACCTGCCAGTTGATTTCAATCAACACATATCTAACCCGACACAAAAAAAAGAAATTGAATTTTTAATACCTGAATTCATTATTTCAAGAATAATTAAAATCAGTAAAAACTCAGATCTTTCTTTATATGTACTTCTTTTGACAGCATTAAAATGTCTGATTTACAGATATACCAGACAAAAAGATTTGATTATCGGCTCCCCCATATACCAGGGAATAGACATAGAGAATAAAGATAATCAACTTGTACTGATTCGCACTTTATTACCCAATGCGCTGACCTTCAAGACAACGCTCTTGCAGGTCAGAAACAGTACCTTGAAAGCATATGAAAATCAAAATTATCCTTTTTCGAATATTTTAAAAATACCAGATTTAAAAGTGGCGAAAAAAAGGCTGCCGCAAATTGTATGTTTGCTGGAAAATATTCATGAGCCAAATGATATCGCAGCCCTTGATCATGATATTGCTTTTTCATTTAATAAAAAAGATGCCGCCATCAGCTATAAGATTCAATACAAACCCTCTTTGTTCAAAGAAGATCGTGTTAAGCAGTTTTCCCATAATTTTAATAGATTGATAGAAAGCGCGGTGCAAAACCCCGATGTAAAAATATCTGAACTTAACATGTGTTCAGCCGAGGAGAATCAACGACTATCTCAATTAAATGAAACCCATCGGGCATATCCTGATCAATCAGCGCTATCCATTTTTGAAGAACAGGTGAATAAAACGCCTGATGCCATTGCTGTTGTTTATGAAAATGTTTGTCTGACTTATAAAGCATTAAATCATCAGGCCGATATAATAGCAGATTATTTACTGAATAATTATTCCATTCAACCTGATGAACTTATCGCCTTGCTCTTAAATCGCTCAGAAAAAATGGCAGCAGCAATCTGGGGTGTTCTCAAAACTGGTGCTGCTTTTGTTCCAATAGATCCAGATTATCCAAAAGAACGTATAAAACACATTATAAATGATAGTGGATGCAAGACAACATTCGCACAGTCAGATATAGAACAATTATTTCAAAATGAACCATCAATCAATGATCATGCCTGTGAACAAATTGAACGTCACTCAAATGCGATTTCACCAAAGGATCTGGCTTATGTTATCTATACATCGGGTTCAACAGGTCTGCCAAAAGGCGTCTTGATTGAACATCAGTCTATTTCTAATCTTGTTTTCAGTTTAAAGGATATTTTGTACAGTCGTTTTAAATCACCCATTAACGAAGTTCTTCAAGCCTCTTTTTTGTTTGATGTTTCTATCAAACAAATTATTGCCAGCCTTTCGCATGGAAATACCCTTCATATTCTTTCAGATGATGTCCGACGCGACCCCATGTTGATGATTGAATATTTGCAAAAACATCATATTCATTTGATTGATACGACCCCGGTTTTTTTGAAAACCTTGATGGAACATGAATTGGAAAAGAGGATCCCCCTTTCTTTGCAGCACATTATTGTCGGTGGAGAAAGCCTTCCCGCTCAAATCATAGAATCCTTTTATCAACATGAGGAATGCAAAAATATTACCATTGCCAATATGTATGGCCCCACCGAAGCTTGTGTTGAAGTTACTGTTTTTAATATGGATTGCAATTATAAAGCGAACCTTGCGACCATTCCCATTGGAAAACCACTTCCCAATACAAAGATATTGATACTTGATGAAGCTTTACATCCTGTTCCTGTTGGTATTTCTGGTAAAATATTTGTATCAGGAAAAGCATTGGCACGCGGTTATATCAATAATGATGAATTAACCAATGAAAAATTTATGGTTCATAATGGAGAACGCCTTTACTGTACTGGTGATATGGGGCGATGGTTATCTGATGGTAATATTGAATTCCTCGGACGTGAAGATGATCAAATCAAGATTCGGGGATATCGAATTGAATTGGGAGAAATTGAAAACAGGCTGTTTCAGTACCCCCAAATTTTGGAATCTGTCATCGTTGCAAAAAAATTCGGTGATACCTGGGAAATGATTGCATATATAAAAGCATCAAATGATATAAATATCAGTAATGTTCGTAATTATTTAAAAAAATTCTTTCCTGACTACATGATTCCCGCATATTTTGTACAAATGGAAAGCATGCCTTTAACAGTCAGTGGTAAAATTGATAAAAAAGCATTACCTGATCCTGATGGCACAAGATCCGGTTTAGACTCAGAATACATTGCGCCGCGAAATAAGATAGAAAAGCAATTGGCCGCTATTTGGGACGCAATTCTGGAATGTCAGCATATTGGGGTTCATGATAATTTTTTTGAACTCGGCGGGCATAGCATTAAGGCAACTCAGCTCGCATCTCGAATACACAAAACAATGAAATTAAATATCAATATACGTGATATCTTTAATTCACCGACTATTGCAGCGATGGCAGAAATACTCCAACAAAAAGATTTATCAAACATCACTGAAATTAAACCTGTACCTGAAACCGAACATTATGAATTATCACACGCACAAAAACGATTATGGCTTATGGATCAGGTCGTTGATAAGGCGATTGTTTATTCAATACATGGCGTCGTCGTTTTAGAGGGGATGCTTAATGTTTCAGCATTCAGCAACGCATTTAAAACACTGATTCATCGCCATGAATCTTTAAGAACAATTTTTATTACAATTGACAATCAACCGCGACAAAAAATTTGTGAAGACATTGGGTTTGAAATCAAACAGTTTGATTTAACCCCTGATACAGACAAAGATGCTTTGGCAGAAAAAATTATAAAAAAAGAGATGGCAATTCCATTTGATCTGTCCAAAGGGCCATTATTGAGAGCAGGTCTGGTTAAAATAAAAGATAATTGCCATTACCTTATTTTTATGATGCATCATATAATCAGTGATGGCTGGTCGCTGGATATATTGGTTAAAGAACTGTTCTCACTTTATAACGCATATAAAAACAATCAGAACTATGAATTAAAACCATTAAAAATTCAATATAAAGACTATGCCTGCTGGCACAACCAGTTACTGAATGATTCCTTTGGCGAGAAACTCAAAAAATACTGGCATACAAAACTAACCCCCATGCCGCCAGTATTAAATTTACCAACCGATTTTTCGCGTCCGCCTCTTAAAACATCAGACAGCGATACAGTGTCCTTTACATTAAATAAAGATTTATCTAATGAACTCAATCGGTTCAGCAAGGACAACAATAGTAGTTTATACATGCTGTTGATTGCCTTAGTAAGATCATTGCTTTACAGATATACTGCTCAGGAAGATTTTATTATCGGTACTGCTCTGGCCTGTCGTGATCATTCGGATTTGGAAGATCAAATCGGTTTTTATGTCAATCTATTGCCATTAAGAACAGAAGTAAAAGGGTCTGACACTTTTGATGAAGTGTTAAAAAAAGAAAAGCAGACAATTCTTGAAGTCTTTGAATATCAATCGTATCCATTTGACAGGTTGGTAAAGGAATTAAATCTGGCTAAAGATAAAAGCAGGTTTCCCATGTTTGATGTTGTTGTTGACTTGCAGGATGATGAACAGATTGATGAAACTCTCGTGGATGACTTAAAAATGATAGTATCAGAACGTCAATCTCTTGTAAGTGAATATGATCTTGCATTTTTATTTGTAGAAAAAAAGAACAATATAGAACTTCAAATGACTTATGCGACGAATCTGTTTAAACGCGAAACAATTATGAATATATTGGAATATTTTGAAAATTTAACGAAAATGGTTTTAGAAGCTCCGGATACGCAAATATCTAAAATACAATTGACAGAACTGTCTGAAGATTATAAAGATATTGAGATTAATACGCAATTTAATTTTTAAGGCTTGCGTGTCCGACTGTATCCGATAAAAGAATTTTATTTTTAGAAATTTATCAACAAAATTTAAGGAGGATGTATGATGAAAAATTTATGTTTATTAATTGTTATTTCAGTTTTTACTATGACAGCTTGCTTTCATTCAATTGCTGCAACATTACCTGAAACTGACGTTCAGTCTTCATCAGAAACTGATGTTGAGCCTGCACCAGAAACTGACATTCAGGCGCTACCAGAAACTGATGTCCAGCCTTCACCAGAAACAGACATTCAGGCATTACCAGAAACCGATGTCCAACCAACATCAGAAAATGACATTAGGGCCATACCAAAAGAATCTCAATCTGTAAATCAAAATGCAAAGCGAGATTTAATAAATGAGTTGCAGGAAATTATCAATGAAAATAAGAAATATGAAGAATTTCTTCAGGAGTTGGATTCAACATTAAAAGAACTTCGTAAGAAAACAACAGATCGTATGAAAAATAAGCCCAATGTTGATACAGTTTCCCAAACAGATACAAAGCCCGCATCAAAACCAAAAGGTTTGGGCAGATGGTGGATGCGAAATGCCTTAACATTTGACCCGATGCCATCACAGTTCTTATACCATTTGGAAACCTCCTATAGTTTCAGCCGAATGACAGGAAACATGACTGTGGATAAACATATAATTAAAACCTTGCTTATTAATAGATATAACAGGTTTACGAGTTATTTGAATTATACATTTGATAAGAGAAATTCTGCAAGGGCTTCTGATTATCCTGTAGGTAATAAAATTGTTGAAGAGAATTTTGAAATACGAAACTCTACAAAACACCTGATCACAGAAGAATTAAGGTGTGCTATTTTGAAACAATTATATGCTGCTTCAGGTTTTATGTATGAAGAGGATGATTTTGTTTCTCTTGATAAACGAATCACTGGCTATTTGGGATTTGGCGCCAGACCTATCCAGGCCGATAGCTTTACTTTTAAAATTTTTGTTGCATTAGGTCACGAAGAAAAGGATTATACGAAAGATTATCATGACTATGCAGGTTATTTCACAGAAGAACAACTAAGTGCTTTAATGCCAGACTATGATGCTGGTACTGTTAAATCAGATGTTTTTCATTTTGATCTGAGTTTAAACTGGTCTATCACTGAGAATATTGCACTGAATAAATCATTTATGACTTTCGTAGATATTGATGACTCAGACAAATATCGTTGGACGCTTGATCTGGGGTTGGAATATCAGTTTACCGAGCATTTCTCCTTAATGCTGAATTATAATGAGTGTTTTGATAAGGCGATGAATCCATTGATGGGGCGTAAAAGAGATATTGGTAAAGATATCTTTGTTAAAGTTGTTTTTTGAATTTATAAGAAAGATTCTTTGGCCAGTGGTTCGGGTTGGCGCTTCGTCGATGTACTATAGTACTATCTCCTTGCGCCGCCTTGCCAAAATCTTTATCTTAAAGTCTATAGAATGCGCTAAGGAATATTAATAAATGAACAATCACAACATAAAATTCACAGGCAAAGAATTCGCGCCTTATAGTAAATATTGGAAGGAAAAAATATCCATTTTATCTTCCCCTTTTCACCTGAAAAGTGCTGCAAATACATTTGTACCCATCTCTGAAAAACGAATGGAAGTTATCCAAGTTAACTTAAAAAAAGAACAGCAGGAAATTATCTCAAAAATCACCAGTGACAGTCCGCTCGAAGTGTTTATAGTGCTCTTGTCAAATTTCTATATCTTACTTTCTAAATATACCAATACAAATGAACTCATCATTAATACCCCCCTTTTAAACAAAGGAAAACGCGATAAAATATATGAGCCAGAGATTTCATTAATTGAAAGAATCAGACCTGATATGACGATTAAAGATTTAATCATACAAATTAATAATACAGTAACCCAAAGCTATAAATATCAAAATTTTCCAATGGATATCATTTTTCAGCAAAACACGAATCATAATCTTCATACAAATATTTTTATTCAATTTAACGAAATTCACATTGCTCATGAACCATCAGATAAATATGATTTAATTATCAATATTAACAGATTAACCGATTCCAAACAAATTCAGCTAAAAATAGAGTACAATATTGATATGTTTAATGATATTTTTATCAAAAATTTCACATATCACTTCCAAAATAGTGTTAATCATTTCAAAGATATTCATAACCAGCTAAAAGATATTGAAATCATCAGCAATGAAGAGCGATATCAAATTATTGAAAAATTTAATGATAACAAAAGCAGTTATCCTGACCATAAAACCATTATTGAAATATTTGAAGAACAGGTGGAAAAAACACCTGACTCAACAGCAGTCTTTTTTAATGGTAAAAAGCTTTCTTACAAAGAATTAAATGAACACGCCAATCAGCTTGCACACTATCTAAAAAATCATTATACAATGCGTCCTGATGACTTTGCAGGCATCATTTTAGAACGTTCTGAAAAAATGATTATTGCAATACTTGCCATTTTAAAAAGCGGCGGTGCTTATCTGCCCATTGAACCCGATATTCCAGAAAAAAGAATTCAACATATGAAAAATGATACAAATGTTTCTGTTGTACTGACGCAAAAAAAATTCAAAAATTTGTTAAATAAACAAGAGGCAATATTTCTTGATGATTTTTTTCTTCATTCCTCTGAATCAGATAAAAATTTGGAGCATATGAATAAAGCCTCGGATTTAGCGTATGTGATGTATACGTCAGGCTCAACAGGAAAACCAAAAGGTGTTCTTGTTGAACATAGAAGTGTGGTCAGGCTGGTAAAAAATACGAATTATACATCAATAAAAACAAGCGACAATATCCTTCAACTTTCAAACTACGCATTTGATGGATCAACCTATGATATTTTTGGAGCGCTTTTAAATGGTGCAACACTGTATATGATTACGCCTGATCTACTGTATTCAATAGATGGATTATGTTCATTTATTTCCGAAAATAATATCAATATCACATTTATCACAACTGCTTTGTTCAACAAAATAATTGACACAGATCCAGAAGTCATCGCCTGTTTTGATAACATCTATTTTGGGGGGCAGGATGCCTCCTTAAAGCACGTAAAAAAAGCGTTAACGTATCGAAAGAATAAAGATTCTATTGTCCATGTCTATGGGCCTACAGAAAATACCACTTTTTCGACATATTATATTGTAGACACGATTGAGGATAATTGGATTTCAATCCCCATCGGCGCTCCCATAAGTAATAGCCAGGCCTATATCCTTGATGATGATTTAAATCCTGTTCCTGTTGGCATTGTTGGGGAACTTTATGTTGGTGGGGATGGTATTGCCAGAAGTTATTTGAATAGAATAGATTTAACATCAGAAAAATTCATTGACAGTCCTTTTATTAAAGGAAAAAAAATATATCGAACAGGGGATTTGGCAAAATGGCTTACTGATGGCAACATTGATTTTTTAGGTAGAAAAGACCAACAGATTAAAATAAGAGGTTTTCGTGTTGAAACAGGAGAGATCGAAAATATTCTGTTAAAACACCCTTCTATTGTTCAAACCTATATTGTGCCACGTGAAACGAATAATGGAAATAAAGAATTAATCGCCTATATCGTTGGAAAAGAAAAATTAAATATTTCAACAATAAGAGATTTCATGGCGCATGACTTGCCCGACTACATGATTCCGGCATATTTTATCCAGATCAGAAGCCTTCCATTGAATATGAATGGTAAGGTTGATAAAAATGCACTTCCTGATCCTGATTCTGTTGGAATGGATATTGGTGTTGAATACGAAGCACCGCAAAATGAAATGGAAAGCCAGCTTGCTCAAAGTTGGGCGCAGGTATTAAATAGAAAACCCATTGGAATAAACGATAATTTTTTTGCGCTGGGAGGAGATTCTATTAAAGCCATTCAAATCGTATCGCACCTGAAACAGAAAAATTTGAAATTAGAAATTCGGAACCTGTTTTTGTATCCCACAATAAGAGAATTAGCAGGGTATATTTCAATTGATTCTAAAGTGAGCGATAACCAAAACATAATCAAGGGGTTGGTGCCATTAACTCCCATTCAGTCATGGTTTTTTGAAAACCATATGATTGCCAGGCATCATTTTAATCAATCTGTGATGCTAACCTCCAGCCAAAGACTTAAAGAAGACGCGCTAAAAGCAGTTTTTGAAAAAATGCAGGAACATCATGATGTTTTCAGGATGAAATATATATTTAAACAAAATGAAACTGTACAAGAAAATTGCGATATTGATTATCCTTTGGATTTTAAAACGATAGATTTAATATCTTCTGAGAATGCCATAGATGAAATGACCCTGGCTGCCAATATTTCTCAGGCAGAAATAAACCTGGAAACCGGGCCGCTGATGAAGATTGTGCTATTTAGGCTAAGTGATGGAGACCGACTGTTAATAATTATTCATCACCTTATTATTGATGGAATTTCATGGCGAATTTTATATAATGACCTGACAAACACCTATAACCAGTATGTGTCTGGAGAACCATTGGACTTGCCCTCAAAAAGCTGTTCCTTTAAACATTGGTCAGAACAAATTAAAATTTATAGTAACAGCAATGAATTTTTAAAAGAAAAAGCCTATTGGCGCGCTATTGAATCCGCTGATATTAAAACGCTTCCAAAAGATTGCGAAGCAATTGAACCTGGTAATTTCAGAAATTGCCAGACCATTCGTTTTAATCTTTCAAAAGAAGACACAGCGGCTTTGCTTACAAAGGTAAATCAAGCATATAACACAGAAATTAATGATATTTTATTGACTGCTCTGGCATGCTGCATGAAATCCTGGCATGGCGAAAACAGAACTTTAATCAGTTTAGAAGGTCATGGAAGAGAAAATATTTTAGACCTTGATATCAGTCAGACTGTGGGCTGGTTTACGAGTATGTATCCAGTAATCCTTGAAACAAAAGACTCTGATGATATTGGTTATCAAATAAAGCATACAAAAGAAACGCTCAGGAAAATTCCAAATAAAGGAATTGGCTATGGCATATTAAAGTATATGACTTCATCTGAAAATAAACAGGATATCACATTTCGCATAAAGCCTGAAATTATCTTTAACTATTTGGGAGAATTTAATGAAAATGCTGATGAAAGTCTGTTTCAGATAGCCAGAGAATCCTCTGGTAATCAGTTGAGTTTAGATACAGAAGTAATACATCATATTGAAATAAATGGTGAAATTGCAGCACAGCAGTTACAATTATCTGCTTCTTATAATCAAAGCGTATATAAAAAAGAAACAATACAAAAAATTTGCGATAATTATCTACAAACGTTAATTGAAATTATCAGTCATTGTGTAAGTATAGATGATACAGAAATAACACCGCATGACATTGATTTTGATGGATTTGATATTGATGAGCTGGATGAATTTCTTGATGATTTCGCGGCTTAGGGTGACCGCCTTACATGTTCGCCCATCGTACATAGGAACGAAAGCGTTATTAGTTCGAGGGCGAACACAAGGTTCGTCCCTACACGTTCTCGGCACATAAGTAAATGGGGAACTTATTTTTCGAGGGGCGCATTCCCAAAAAGTCGGACTTTTGATTTGTACAAATACCAATAACAAACCTATATACGAGAGCGAACTGTAGGGCTAAAGCCGGCTAAAGCCCAACGCTGAATTGGGAATATCATGATTTTCATCAATTTTGAAATAAATAAACAGTTAATTAATAATTAGCTTCGGATAGGTCTACAAGTGTATACATTTTTTTTCTTAGCCCTGAAAGGGCGGCAACATACCAGCCCAGGGCAACGCCCTGGGGAAATATATAAAAAGTTTTAAGCCCTGTAAGGGCGTTACATTTT